>Ga0163180_10001218_pt1 | contig 14658 bp, 6 predicted proteins | sample AtlANTMetagenome_2_FD_109647 | JGI IMG/M metagenome (GOLD analysis project Ga0163180, IMG submission 109647) | Marine eukaryotic phytoplankton communities from the Atlantic Ocean - Atlantic ANT 4 Metagenome | ecosystem: Environmental > Aquatic > Marine > Oceanic | place: North Atlantic Ocean...
CAAGATGGAATGGCGGCCTGAAAAAGGAAAAGAGCCAACCAGTATTGAAAACATGATGTTGTTTTATACACATGGACAAAATACGTATTGGGTGAAATTTGACCCATTGGATGATTATCGGAATAACGATGTGGTATGTGTTACAGGCAAGTATATCGATGTTGCAGCAGAGCCGAACAGAATTCCATGGGTAGTGTATTGGACCAAAAATTTTTATATTGAGAAGATTTGGTTTTTCACAACTATTCATATGTCAAATCAAGACCCGATCACATCAGAACAGATGTTTAACTTTAAGACACTCTCAGAAGCATTGCGATCAGATACAGAGTCGACAGAAACAAACAATACCACTGATTCGACACAACCCGACACAGACTAAAAATGAAATAAAATTAAAGTATTATGAATTAATTCATAATACTTTACGGATGAATACTAAGGAAGATAACCAACAAACTAATCAGCAAACTAATCAGCAAACTAACCAACAAGATAACACAACTGAATCGAATACTAACATGGTTCATATTAGCGAATCGTTAAGAATTCCGCCACCTCCTGTAGAACCGGGGCCAAATGCCACACAAGCTGAAATAGATTATTATTGGCAAAAAGTCGGAGAATATCAAAATATTCTTGATCAACTGGAGGCGCTGACTAATTATATGAAAGCCAGGGGTGTAGAGTTTTCAATGCATTTAACTAATTAAAAATAAAAATTTAATCATAATGATTAAATTTTTACAAAACATTAATCAAAATATCAATATAATGGTCAAATTCGTCGATTTTTAGAGTTTCAATATTATTAATTAAATAATTACTGATAATTATTTTTGTTTCATTTGAAAGATTTTGGTATCTAATTAGAGAGTCAATATTCAAGCGATGTATGTATTTTGATATGATATCATGATCTAATTCTTGTGTACATGAGATAATTGTCCAATCAATCGAGCCAAAAATATTAAATCTCTTTATTCCCATCTTTACCCAATATACCAACATTTTTCATATATCTTATCTATAGAATAAAATTGATTCCTTGAATTGTTGAAAGGATCTAATATAGGTTAGAAGTTATTATAAATAGACTATCAATCATAATTATTCCAGTCTGGCATAGGTAAACCTTGTTTAATATGTTTAATATATTTTACTTGTAAGGGATAAACAATTTGTCCGAGTATTCTATTCCACGAAATAGGATATTTTGTTTTTTCTGTTGGGCAAGGTAGTTTTTTAAGTTCAGGATCTGTCTCATCATCGCAGGTTTTTGATGGTGGCCTATCAAAAGCTTCTCTTGAAAAAACGGCAGGGTGTTTTTCTAATTCAGACGAATAAGTATCTAATCTTTGGTGAAGTAAGCTATACCATTCAGATGTATATGGTGTTCTAGGTTTACAAATCATAAAACCTACCCCAACCATTTTATCATGATATTTAGTTAATCGATCTTTTTGCTTTTGATTATATTCTTCTGGATATGCTATTCCAAATGCCAGGCTTGGCGGGTTAGCTCCCCCCAAACCTATTTTCCATATTTTAGGATTATCATTTATTATATCAAAATATTTTTCCCAAGAACCGGTTTGTCTTTTTATATCAGCGTAACCTCCGCCATAATGATGCATAAAATAACATCTTAAATAATCTGCTTTATGTACTCTACTTAAATATTTATATGATGGGTGTAATGGATAATCTTTTAGAATGTAATCATTTAAATTTTCAGTAGTAATAACACAAATATTTATTCCTGTTTTTTCTTTCAAAGTTTTAATACCCACCATTCTATTTGCATTCATTGGATTTGTTCCTGTCCAAAATGTATAAATTATTTTTTTGACATCGTTTTTAATTGTGTCTGTATGTCCTATCTTATCTTTATTAAAAACGTCAATATTATTAGAATTTATAGTTGTTTTTTGATAATTTTCTTTACGATTATTTAAATAAATAAGAATTATAGTTGTTATAATAATAATTAAAATAACAGAACTAACTATACATAAAATTTTTTGTTTATTTGTTAACATTTAATTAATATAAATAAAAATTTAATCATTATGATTAAATTTTTTAAAATTTGTATGGATGTATGAAATATTATATGTCAAAAAATTTTTTTTCTTTTTCCAACCTTATTTTTTCGCGGTTTTTACTACCCTCACTAAAGTTTTCATCACTATTTATGTTAGTACTTTCTCTAAAATAATTTATAAATAAATTATGTACAAAATATGCATTAAGATTGTGTTTTTGAATAATATAATTAAAATGAACATCTGCTGCATGTTTAATAGGTCTTGCAGATTTAAGCCATAATTTAGCTGCTTGTGGTCGTAACAATACTCCAAAATTTCCACCTATAAAATACTTATCATAAAAATAATCATCAATATTTTGCCATTTATATATTTTGTGATTTTTATCAAATTTTTTGATAAATTTTACATATTTGGTTTCTCCTTCTTTATTAAAAGGTTGATGTATTTCTAGACAATATTCACTCAAACCAAGATGAATAATATCCCAATCGTTTGGAATCTTTTTAAGTAATTTTGGTAATTTTTGTTTAAAGTCTTTTACAAAAAATACATCATCTTCCATAATTAATCCACAGCTATTATCAGGCATTGCTGCAACATGTTCAATCATTTTTTGAATACCTATAAAACATGCAACCCAATTTAATGAATCACCAACCCCATTTGGTATATTTACATTTTTATCTAATATATTTTTTTGAATTAAATCATCTTTTGTGCCTAAATCTTTTCCATATATACCAGGAATTCTAATTGGTTTTAATCCAGCTCGTTCCGCGTACATCATTGTTTTTTTTAATCTATCGGTATCTTTATCTAAATTTAATACATAAGAACCTGCTATTTTTGGAATTATAGCTGTTTGTTGATAATTTTCTTTACTGTTATTTAAATAAATAAGAATTACAGTTATTATTATTATAATAATTAAAATAATAGAACCGGCTATACATAATTTTTTTTGTTTATCTGTTAACATTTAATTAAAACAAATAAAAAATTTAATCATTATTGATTAAATTTTTCACAAAACATTAATCAAAATATCAATATAATGGTCAAGTTCGTCGATTTTTAGAGTTTCAATATTATTAATTAAATAATTACTGATAATTATTTTTGTTTCATTTGAAAGAGTTTGGTATCTAATTAGAGAGTCAATATTCAAGCGATGTACGTATTTTGATATGATATCATGATCTAATTCTTGTGTACATGAGATAATTGTCCAATCAATATTTTCTGGTTGAGTTTCAGCGAGCCATTTAATAAAACCAGGAGTTAGAGTTTGATATTTAGTAATGATATGTAATGGTAGAAAGTCTATCATATCTTTCATGAAAGATATTGACAGTGTTTGAGTACGAGAAAGAAGAGACCAATCGAGCCAATGTTTGAATTTTTTCATGAATTTTTCTGAAAGTTTAAATTTATGGTAATCAATAAGCCATTCAGGATGGTTAGAAAAGATTGGATCTCGCATTATTTCGAAACTATTGTAAGTTTTTCCGAATTGGTTCATGGTAAATTTATAAATTAGTTGTAATATCTAATTTATAAATTATTAATATCAAGTGATAATTAAATCATTTTTCTGTATTAAGCATTACCATCACAACGTTGAGGATTACTTTTTACTAATATTCCTAAACCACATGTTGGTTCAGGATTACGAAGTCTATATGAATTACTTTGACCTGATAATGTAAATTTTTGATCATTTGATGTTTTCCATCTGACAGAAATAATATTATTAATTTCTATATTTTCTGTTTCTGTCCATGGAGTCCATTGGACAGTACCTAATTTTTTATACGCAACCGGTCCAATAATTTCACCTGTTGGAGGAAGTTCACCAATGTTCATACTTGTAAATCCTAATGATTTTATTTCACCTACGGTAATAGGTGTTTTTGGGTTTTTATTTGGGTTATTTGTGTATGTTAATTGTTTTTTACTAAAAGTGAATGGTGGTGTAACTAATATATCAAAAACACTGGTAATTGTATTATTGTCGGGTTCAAGATTTGTTGGGATTTTACCAAGACTTGTTAATTTAATTGCTTTAACGTTATCGAATTGTGGATTAATTAGAATTATTGTATTATTTAATTTTGGCACAAAACCAGAAAATAAACTACGATTAAATAATTGACCAGGTTTTAGAACGTATTCAGAAACCGGATCAACAGCTTTAACACAAGTACTTTCAAAATTATATCCTTCCCATTTTGCAGCGATTAATTGTACATTTTGATTAGAATCAGACGGCCAAGCAATCCAATCATCAGATCCTGAATCTTTATAATGAGTTGGTGATTTAGTAATTCCCATTTTATTATCTATTGATGGAAAAGGTCCATTTCTTTTATTAAGACCAAATTTAAACAAATCATTTATAGTTTTTCCTGTTAAATCAGTTTTAGATAAACTTAACATCTTGCCAATACCATTTAGGGACATAACCATGTTATTATTCATATAAGTGCAACGCATTTGTTTATAAATTATTGGTAATGAATTTTTAGTATAATTCCAAAAACATCTCAAAATATCATTTGTAATATTTCTGGTACGTATTTTTTTATAAATATCAACCAAAAATATCCAAAAAATCTCTCTTGCCCAATACACATTATTCATATCTCGTATATTCATAAACTCTTCTGGCTCACTTTGTATCACACAGTCTGCAGGTGACCCAGTGGCACCGCTGGCTCCTGTGGCACCGCTGGCACCGCTGGCTCCGCTGGCTCCGCTGGCTCCGCTGGCTCCTGTTGCTCCTGTGGCACCATGTGCTTTATAATATTTTGATAAACAATCATTGTCATAAATTTTATTTTTTGTGTTTGGTTTATATATGTTAATATTGATATCACCAGTACCAGATGGACAATCTGGAATATTATTATTACAGATATTTAGTGGATCATTTTCACCTGAAAAATTATATTCAAAATCATATTGATAATTTGGCTCACTTGTTACAATGGGTGTGCCTCTAAAACCGATACAAACTTTGCGTTTTTTATTAAGTTCATCTTTTCTCCAATTATTGACATCATATGTGGGAGTATATAGTAAATTTTTGAACATATCTTTAGCTAATGGAATAATTTGTTCATGGTATAAAATTCTAAGATAATCATCAAAATTGTCGATTGAAATGGTATTGGTAGGCATATTTGGTGATTCATCTGTGCCACTACTTGATGGTTCATATGGGCCATTTTTAATATATGTTTTATTTTTAGGAATTTGTTTGATATAGTATTTATCAGTAATTAAGTTTTTGATATTGTATTTTTGTGTATTTATTGTAATTGAATTGATAGTTACGGTAGTATCACCTTCCCATAATTTATTTTGAATTATAATATTATTATTTTGAATTAAATCTGTCCACTCAGTTATGGTCATATTTGTGTAAAATAAATTGTGGTTATCTATCAAATCTTGTTTGTTATTAATGGTTAAAGAAGTTACTATTTCTGAATTTTTAGGAATTTCGATAAGAGCGTATTTAATTTTTACAGCAGATGTTGATAATTTTCTACCATAATTGGTTTTTAAAGAGTCTAAATCATTGTATATTGTAATTTTTGATTTTTCAGGGATTGATGTTGGTAAAATTAAAGATTTTGTTGTAGTTGTCGACTCGATAATCGGGGTAAAACCAGGAACGCTCGTAAACATATTCCTAATATTATCTGTTGAATTTTGAGTGTTCCATTTATCAATAAAATCTCGTTTATTAAAAGATCTAAAAACATTTTTTGTGTTATAATCAGGTATTGTATATTGGAAATAATCTTTTGGTTCAAAATTTCTAAACATATCTATATCGAAATTTTCTATATTTGTTTCTTGAACCATTATATTATAACTACTTGGATTATCTCCAATTTCATCCAATACTTTATTTGATAAATTAAATATTTTATACATTGGAACACACGCTTGTGTTCTATCTTTATTACCAAATCTATTAAATCCATCATCACAATCACATCCTGTAGATCCTTTTATATTATTTGTAGTATTTTTAGGACATTTTTCACATGATGCTGCAGAAGTACCATCAACAGACCAGTAACCTAGATCACATACATCACATACAGTTGCATCAGTTGTTTCATTTGAAGTACCTGTTTCACATTTAACACAATCTGTTTTACCATTAGCGTCGATAACTTTTTTATAACCTACCGCACATATATCACAACTGGTAGAATCTTTTGCATTATTGGTCCAACCTTCTTCACATGGTAAACATTTTGATATAAATGTACCTGTTGAACCGGTTGCACTATTAACAACATAGCCAATATCACATAAATCACAAGAAATTGATCCTGTACTATTATTTGAAAAACCAGTAGGACACATATTACATTTATAAGAACCTTTTTCAGAACTAAAGAATCCAATATTACATAGTGTACATTCATCAATTGTACCGACTACATTTGTTGTATCTGTTTCTATTGGTGTCTTTGTTGAATATCCAGGTTTACAAAGACACCAATCAGAACCAATCACACTCGTACTATTTACGGGACATACCGTACATGACTGAGTTACACCATTATCTTTAACTGAATAATAATTTTCATCACAATTGCATGAAGTTGTTCCTGTTGCGCTGGTACTATTAGCGGGACATACTTCACAATCACTTCCATCGGCTTGTCCATCAGATGGTCCATAATAGTTTGATTTACATTTGCATGAACTGGCACTGGTTGCTCCATCAGTGGTACTATTAGCGTTACAAGCTGTGCAAGTACCAGTTGCACCAGTTGCAGAATATTGATCAACCTCACATGCAACACAACCTGCATTAGTTGTGACACCATCGCTTGATGGATCAACATACCCAGGAAGACAATAACAACCTGTTGCTCCTGTTGCGCTTGTACTATTAATAGGGCAGACATTACATGATGTTGTTGATGTAGATCCATCACCAGACCAATAGCCGGGTATACAAGAACATGTTGTTTGGCTGGATGAAGTATTAGTACTACCATTTGGACAAATTTCACATGTAGATGTTGCTAATCCATCTGTACTTCTAAAACCAGGGCCACATATTGGACAAGAATTTAAATCTGAATTACTTGAGATAGGTTCGGGGGTTGAGTCTGGGTTTTTGCCTTTTAAATTTAAAGCTGATATATATGTAAGATTATAAATAATGGGAGTACCAGAGATAGGATTTGTGGTAATGGTGATAAAATCAAGATTTTTTTGTATATTTTCAAGTGTTATCCCGGATGCATTTGATCTTGATGAATCATTTAACATAGTATTTTTTGATTTATATACGGTAATTTGGTCACCTATGAGTTTAAGTTGGTAATTTTTAATATTGGTACCATTATTATATGAAAATTGAATATATTTATAATTTGTTACAGGGTCTGTTTCAGGTAATTCAGTACCTGGGTTATCAACAGTAATACTATAAGTGTTCCATTTAACACCAATTAGATATAGTTTGACGTTATTATTTGTTCCATCTTGATTTTTTGGCCAATCTGTCCAAGTTGTTTCATTTGGTTTCATATATTGTTGGGGATTAATTGTTTGATTAAATGGAATAGTTCCTGTTAGTTTTGTAAGTTGTAAATCATTTAATTGTTTAAGACTTTTTCCAGTTAATTGTGTTGAATCTAAATATAATATTCCAGACATTATTTTATCACTTATATATATTTTTCCAGTAAAGCCATTTGGAAATTTGTTTGTTTGATCAAATAATTCAGTTTTATTACCTTCTAATGGATTATTCAATCCTATCCAATTGTTTACTAATTTAAAATATTTTTTAAACCATGCTGAATCTCTTAATACGGGACTACTTCCTGTTAAATCATTTAACAATGAATTTTTATTTAAATCAATGGTATCTAATAGTTCTTCAGGTGGTTCCATATCTTGATCAGTTACATCAAAAAATTTATTTTTAAATTTTTGATTGGTATTCCAATTGTCAAGTAATTCTTGTTTATTTACGTTAATTTTATTTATTAATTCCAATTGATAGGTTTTATTGCCGGTTCCGTTATTATATTTAAACTGAACATATCGATAATTTGGTATGGGATCTTCGTTGGGTAGTTCGATACCGGCATTGGTAGAATTAATTTCTGTTTCACTAACCTTAAATTCGGTTTTTGTAAGATAATCTGGATAAGATATTAGTTCTTTTGGAAGAATAACATTATCAAGAGAATCAATACCAAAAATATCGTCCCATATAGTGTTTGGTGTTATTAACATAAAATTATTTATAAACCATAGCTTATTTTTATTTTTATTTGTTAATTGATATTTGGATAGACTGATTAATGATCCATTTTTAATAATTTTAATATAAGGTAAACTCATGATAGAATTTCCTGTTAATTCTGTCATATTGATATTATTAATAAGATCATATTTTTTCTGGTATATAAAAATTCTGTCAGTGGTATCTAGAATATTTGGGTATGGTGATTTTAAAATATTTGTAAATAATTTTTTATTTTCTGTCCAATTATTTATCAAATTTGTTTTTGTAAACATAACTGCATTACATATTTGACAAGGTAATTTTGTTAATACATACGTTTTATCCTTAATAGAAAAATCGGTTGCTCCGGTTGCTCCGGTTGCTCCGGTTGCTCCGGTTGCTCCGGTTGCTCCGGTGGTTCCGGTCGCTCCGGTGATTTGGTTTAAATAATTTTGAACATCGTTTGATAAATTGGTAATCGTGATTTTTTTGACGTTATTGATATTTTTCGGAACAATAATATTATTTGGTACTTTAACTTGAAAAACATGTTTTTTTGTTTCATTTATGAATTTTATATATAAATATTTATATTTTATTGCAGTACCTCCTGGCCAAGTATCTGGTAATGTAGTGCCTGTATTTGTAATTATTGAGTCTCCTTCAGTATATGTTTGGTCTATTTTAAGTGGATCAGAAGGTATATACATTTCATTCATACTGTAAGAGAATGAAGTATTACTTGGTAACATAACATTATTTCTGATTAATTTTACTTCGGCTTGTAATGAACTTCTTTTAAAATCAAATTCATTGTCACCATATTTAATTGCTGTTAATGAAACAGAAGGATTATATTTAAGTTGAAATAATTCACCTTTAAGATTATCAATTTGAATATATGAGTAAGGAGTAACATTTATATTAAGTAATAGTTCACCAGTATTTGGAGTTTTTTGTAAAATATATGTTTGGCTGTTATATTCGAAAGAAATGTAAGAATACATTGGCATAATGTATCTATTTTTTTCTTCAACACTATATGTAGTTGCCTCGTTATTACCATATTTAAAATTAGTAGCTTGAGGAAAAACATCAGAACTACCAAATAAATCATCCCATGTATTAGGTGATTTGATATTAAAATTATTTTTAAACCAATCTTTATTCTGTTTAGTTAAATTTGTGATGGTATAATTAATTTTATCAAGAGAGTTTATTTTCGTATTACTAACATTAATTTTAACTGATTCATCAAGGAGGTGTTTATTTTTAAAAATATCTTGCCAAACATGAGATTGATACATATCGTTTTTAGAAATAATATCAAAATTGGATACAAACCATGGTTTATATTTTATTAATAAAAATTCTCTATTAATATTAATGGTATCAACTGGCCAATTTGAATATGTACTATTTTCTGGTTTAATGTATTTATATAGTACATTATTAGTATATGGAGTAAATGTATTAATTTGATATGTTTGTCCACCAATAATGGTGATCGATTGTGTGATAGTAATATTAGTTTGTACTGCACCATTATTGGTTAATATATAACTCAGTGTTGGATTTAATAATTTGTAAGAACTTGCAGTTGGTGTATTATCGGTGCCACCATTCCAAGCGAAACCATTAATATATTTGATTGTTTTATCATTTTCTGGCCAGTTGGTGTTATTGTATAGTTTCCATATATTGTTTTCTTGATAATGTGACGGTTGTAAAGAATTGATAGCACTAACGTAAGTACCTTCTGTTTTAGTAAAACCTAATTTTTCGAAATATTTATTTGATTTAGTTTTTGGGATATATTCTTTTTTAATGCCAATAATGTTACCACCATCGATTGTAATACGGGCATTTTTAAGATCATTTGCAGTTAAACCATTCAAGAATTTATTTGGGTTAATTATATCACCAGAATTTAAGACAAGTGATGGTTGAGTTTTTTGAACAAAACCTTTATTAATAAAATCATACATAGACATATTGTAAATTTCATTTAATTTAAAGGAAGTATGTGTGATAATTTTCAAATATTTATAACAATCGGTTGAAGTATTTGTTATTAATTTACCAGGATTTGAATTGGTTATTTTGTATAAACTACCATAAAAAGTAATATTTTTTGGTAAAATGTCTGATTTATTTTTGAATAAATCATTCCATGTTTGTGATGCGCCAGCTAAATTTTTAGAAATTACATGTAGATTATTTTCGAACCATGTTTTTTTATTTTTGAATAGATTTATCTGATTAGAACTAAGATATTGAGAAATTTCATTCCAATTAAATTTATTTCCATCACTATTTTTAGAAATAATTTCAAAAATATTTCCTAATGCTTCTTTTGTATACGTTAATAACACAGATTTTGTGTCTGTTTGTAAATCGGGTAATAAAGTTATTGTTTCGTTACCTACAGTTGTTTCTACTTTAAGAGTAGAACCTTTTAATTGATCTGATTTTTGTTGTAAATATTGATTTGAATCAGTTTCGAGAATAAATTTTGATATATCGATTGCTGTATCCGTTTTAAAATTTACAAAATCTGGTCTAAAATAACCAGCTTTACATCTAGGACATGATGTAGAACCTGTTTCTAAATTTGTTACACTTTCGGAACACAGACTACAAACAGACGGATTATAACTGGTCATATATTCTTTTAATTTGTATATGGTACTACCAATTGTAATAGATTGTTTAATAATAATATCATTTTGTAACTTACCATCTTGTGTTAGTGTATATTCTGATGTGCTGTTTTCATCTACGGTTATTTTTGCACCTTTAAGATCATTTATTGTTAAACCATTCAAGAATTTATTTGGATCAATTATAGTACCAGAACTTAATACAAGTGGTTCTGAATTAATGTTTGTACCGTTTTTACTCCATTCACCGATATCACAGCTTGTACGATCAATTTGTGTAGTACCAGTTTGGTATTCTTCATTAATTTGATTTAAATGTTGATTAAAAGATTCTTTTTTATTATTTGTGTAATTACTTCGAGTTTCTCTTATTTCAGGTGGACATTTTTCATTAATACAAAGTTTTGAGTTACTTATATTAGTATTATTTTTAAGATCTTTAATAAGGTGTTCTAATATAGGATTATCTTGTAATTTATATAAAACACCACGATTCCAACCACCTAGATAAAATGGTCCTGATTTATATGGACCTGTACAATAACCATTTGGTGTAGGATTTGACAAAGTTGAACCATTCAAACCAGAAATATTTGAGACAATACCTTTACATTCATTGAAATCAAGTTTATCATTAAAAATTGAGTTACCACATAAAACAGTAAAAGAACCATTTTGTGGACATTGAATACTCATGTATTCGTAATCTTTACATTTATTTATGGCGTCTAAAAAACTAGTTGAACTAAATTTATTGACCCAACCAATATCTTTATAAGATTTAGTATTATAACAACCAAGTGCTGTACCTGTATGAGTTGTAAATAATTCATTTACGAATAATTCTTGTTTTTTTATTGCTTCGGTTACAAATAATTTTGATACAACAATAGGATTTGAGATATTAATATTATTAGGTACAATATTAACTGTATTATTAAATATTTGGTATGTCATAACATTTTTGGTTATTGTTTTTAAATGATTATCTGGTATATTTTTAATAACAACTATTAATTGATATTCATTTGAAGATTGATAAGGTTCAATTACTTTATCAGTAAAACTTTCTGATTTATCATTTAAATAAACAATAACTTTATTGGAAGCATCATCTTTAGAATAATTATAATTATCAATTAAACCATTAACAATGTTATTTTTTACATCATTCATAAAAATATATAATTTAACATTATCATTGTTTAATGATCTTGTATTATTTTTAATATTAAAATCAATTACATATTGATAAGATTTTGTTGATTTTATAGATTTTTTAGTATCTTTTTTTATAAATATTACTGATAAAACGATTGCTATAATAATGATTGCAGTTGTAACAGATATTATAATTACATGTTTTTTGGTAATATTTTTAGTAAGATTTTTTAAATATTCTTTCATTATTATGTTGAGTATTTTATTATTAAAAATATATATTTTTAATAATTTAATTATTATGATACTTTTGTAAGTGTTTATTTATTTTTTGAACAAGGACATAACATATTTTTACCTAAATCAATTACAAATATTTTATTATTTTGATCAATTATTGGTTGATTAATTAAATGTCTTATATCTTTTTTATCAATATATCCTGTTAATTCATCCTTTATTTTTAACCAACTATCATCATTACAACATAATTCTTGTGATTTTTGTTTTGCTGATGAACATAATTGACATTTTTCCCATGGAATATAAGAACCTGTACCTGGTATAATTGGTAACATTGTACCTTTTTGTTTATTTTTAATTATATCAGCATAATCTATATATTTTGATTTTTCTTTCCATTCTGGTTTATGTATTATATTATATTTATTTAATTTATCATTACATATTTTTTTATTAATTTGTTGATATATATTTTCATAATGATATTTATTAATTCCATCAATTGAACTTCTAAAAGGTATATCTTCTGAACGTTTTACGATTGTTGTAGCAGTGCTGTCACCAGTGCTGTCAGCAGTGCTGGCACCAGTGCTGGCACCAGTGCTGGCACCAGTGCTGGCACCAGTGCTCCAATCGTAACAATTTATTCCGGAAATATTGCCATGTTGCCTTAGTTCAGACATTGATATCCATACGTCTATTTTATCATTATCATAAATAGGCATCCAAATATCATTTTCATTCATATAATCATTTAAAACAGGTTTATTTTTTATAATTTCATCAGCAGTTGGTAATCTTGTGTCATTATCAAGTGCAAATTTTGCTAATTTGTACCATGTACCATATGGTGTTACCATTTCAATAGTATATTCTTGATATTTTTCATCAATCCATTTAATTCCAACAGCATTTACATTTACATCATTTCTATAATTTACAAATTTATGCCAAATATCATCAAGTGTTTTGTATGCATATGGTATAGATGTATAGTTTGGCCATAATCCTGTTGTTTTCCATAATCCTTCATATTTTTTTCGAATTTGATGTACACTTTTATTAGTTAAATCTTTTTTAGTTACCTCAATTGGTTTAATACTCCATTTACTTGTAAGATCTAGTTCTGATACAGGTGAAGTTTTACGATAATATGATATAATATTAGAATCTAAGGTAATTTCTTTTATAGGATTGTTTAAAATATTTGTATCACATGAATTTTTTAAACCACTCGATTTTGAAATATCGTTAATATAACATATATTTTGATTTTCTAAAAACATTGGTGCATTTTTCATCTGTTTATGTACAACAATATCACAATTTTTTGCTTTTGAGTCTAATAATAAATTTGGTTTTACAATATTATTGAATTTATCTGTAGTATTTATAAAATTATTATCTAACATATCATTACGACATTCTTTCTCAACTTTTTGACATGTAGTGTTACAATTTTCTCCTGAATCACCAAGATACCAATCATAATTACATTCTGGATCTGACACAAAATCATGGTCTATTATACCACTTTCTGGTATCGTGATACCTACTGGATTTTTATCAATTAATTCATCTGTTTGTTTTTTTAAATCATCTGGTTCAAGACATTTACATATATGATAATTAGCAGATGTTTTTACCCAACCATCATCCTGTACAGGATTATCTTGATAATTTTTCGTAGTATAATTCGCATCAATAGAACTACGATTAAATATTGCTTTGTTAAAACACGGATCAGATTTATTTGTAAAAAATGAACATCCAGCAGGATAGGGATCATTAACATTATATTCATAATCCATCATAACACTAAAATTTTTATCACATTTTTCATTTATGTGATTTATTTTATATTTATCATTGCGTTCTTTACCTTCAATATAAATATCTTTTAAACTATTAACTGCATTTTTGCAATCTGTTATTTTATCAATAGGTTTACCACCGGTATTATGGCAATCTTCTGTTGTTGGATTGTTTATAATATAGTAATTTGTAGAATCTTTTTTACAATAATTACCAAGTTTTCTTATATTTTTAGTATATGGTGGATTTTTTTGATAAGTTTCTACTATTTGTTTTTCATATGGTATTAAATATTCATTACCTAATGTATCATGAGCTATGCATTTACCAATATTATTAGATCTTTTCTTTAATTTTCTTGTTCTATGTCTTTTCTTTTCTCCATTTATCCGTACACAATTATGATTAGTCCATTCACCCCATTCACAATCTTCAGGACTTC
>Ga0163180_10001219_pt1 | contig 14656 bp, 10 predicted proteins | sample AtlANTMetagenome_2_FD_109647 | JGI IMG/M metagenome (GOLD analysis project Ga0163180, IMG submission 109647) | Marine eukaryotic phytoplankton communities from the Atlantic Ocean - Atlantic ANT 4 Metagenome | ecosystem: Environmental > Aquatic > Marine > Oceanic | place: North Atlantic Ocean...
CAATATCACCACGGAAAAAAATCTCTTCATCATCTTGATAGGGGAGTGTGAGGGTTGCATCTCCGTATATCGCAACCGGACCGATACTTCCGGTGGCACCCCCACCAAAAACCCGATCTCCACGAATAAGACCGGCAAAAAAACTATACTCCGTCACATCGATGGTGGTTTTTCCATTGAGCGCGAACACTGTCCCTTCGAGGCTCCAGTCACCAACATATGCAGCGACAGCTGTGAACTGTGATGACATTCCCACATAGATATCGGTTCGAAGGGCGTCTACTCCTGGTTTATATTCATTATCAATTGTAGCAACAGCAAAGGGCTGAATCAGATCGAGCGGATTAAATGCCAATCCATTGCCAAATGATATCGGTTGGCGACCCAGTCTGATATCAACACCCTCTAATGATAGATCGATAAATAGGCGATCGGTTCGACCCTGCAGCATGAGATCACTGTCCGCAAAGGCTTTCCATGAGAGCGTAACAATCTCTGGAGCTGTCAATCCAACCCCGGTCATAAAGCCTGATGCCAGCTCTGATTCCGATTCGATACCCATTGCATCGAGCTCCTTCATCAGCTTGGTTTGAGGCATGATAGAGCCCATGGTTACAGCATGGTGTGCGACCAGTTTCAGATTGGGAAGAGCTCTATATTGGAGCTTGATCCGACCATCTACGAAGGCCTGTCCATAAGGAGACTCCATCATAAAAAGATGGGGAAAAGGAAACCCGGCAATAAAAAAGCTTTTGGCATCGATGTTTAGTTGCGGTTCTGCAGCCTGAGCAGAGAGGAGAACAGCCCAAAGCATTAGCGTATCTCATCAGAGATAATCATTCCATCTTCCATTGAGACCACACGTTTGGCGGCATTCATCACTTTTGGATCGTGGGTGGCAAAGAGAAAGGTAATGCCTTCTTTTTCATTGAGCTCCTTCATCAGAGCGATCAGAGAAGAACTGGTTTTGGAATCGAGATTGGCTGTGGGCTCATCGGCGAGGACAAGAGCCGGCTTCCCAGCAATGGCACGGGCGACGGCAACCCGTTGTTGCTGTCCTCCGCTTAGCTCCGAAGGCCGACGATTCTCCATTCCGGAAAGACCAACAGCATTTAGGGTTTCCATGACGCGTTTCTTTCGCTCAGCGGTGGTCTTTCCTTGTAGTAGAAGAACAAACTCCGCATTTTCATATGCGGTGAGGACCGGAATAAGATTATAGGCCTGAAACACAAAACCCAGTCTTTTGAGACGGATGTCGGAGAGTTTTCCTCCAGAGAGCTGATCAAATCGATGACCATCGACCTCAACCGTTCCGGAATCGGCATTGTCCAACCCTCCTATAATATTGAGAAGGGTGGTTTTTCCTGATCCCGAAGCACCCATTAGAACGGTAAACTCTCCTTCTTCGATGGAGAGATCAACACCGCGCAATGCATGTACGGCATGCTCTCCTTGTTGATAATGGCGCTTGACTTGCTGAACCTTAACAATCGGCATAGTTCCTCTCAATGGTGACGCATCGCATCAACCGGTTTTAGGTAGATAATTTTCAATGCGGGGTAGATCGCACAGATCGTGGAGAAAAATACTGCCAAAAATCCATACAGTATAATCGAAGGCCAGTGATAAGCACCATAGATGATGGCGCTGATGGTGACCCCCGCAGCATCATAGGAATCACCCATTTGTGCACTGAGATCCAAACCATGGGTAACGAGGGGGTAGCAAGTAAGATAGCCCAGAATAATCCCGAGAACTCCTCCCAATAGACCGAGAAGAGCTCCTTCCAGTAAGATCATGATCGATAGATCTTTGGGCTTCATACCGATGGATATCATTACTCCAAACTCTCTGGTTCGTTCTAACACCGACATCAGCATGGTATTGAGGATCCCCATTCCGACAATGACTGCCAAAACAAAGTGAATAAAGGCATTACTCACTCTATCCATCTCGATCATATTTTGAATGTCTGGGAGTGCTTGATCCCAGGACAAAATATCGATATCAGGGATACTGAGTTTCGATCGAGTCTGTTCGGTTGCGGGGATGGATTGTTCTACATCTTCAAAATGTACCGCCACTTGATGGGAAACATCGTCTTGCATCAAGATATTTTTTGTCATGGATAGATTGGCGTATGCGATAAATGAATCGGCTTCTGCTGATCCAGTATGGAAGATTCCTTTGATACGAAAGACATGAAATGCAATATCATTTTTTCCATATTGGGCGGAAAAGACAATCTTATTGTTTAGCTTTACACCTAAGGTTTCTGCCATATTGGATCCAATTACAATGCTTTCTGGTTTGTCGTCTAACCATTCACCTTCAATGATTTTTTGCGGAAAATCAGAGATCGTCTTTTCGGAAGCACTATCAACAGCGATAATACTGGCAGCTGTTGGACCCTTTGGAGCGGTCAGCAGTCCTCCGAGAAAAGCACGATTGGTAATGGTAGCATCAGGGAATTCTTTCTGCAGATCAGATTTTATTTGAGAGCTATTGGTGAGCAAAAGTAGGGGTTCACGCTGCTCTTGATAGTCTTTTTTTTGAATGACGACATGTCCTGCTACTTGTGAGACCCCACTGCGGATCATCGCATTATAGGATCCGTGCTGTAAGCAAAGTCCGAGAAGCATGACGGTTAATCCGACGGATATTGCCAGAAGAGTGATGATACTTCGCCTGAGGTTTCGACGAATATTGCGAAAAGCGAGTGTGATAAGTAAAGCCATATATTACTCCTGCCGAATGGCTTCGACGGGTTTCAGTCTTGCGGCTCGAATTGCAGGCCATAGAGAGGCCAACACTGAAATACAAAAGAGAGCCACAATTGGGAGTGTAGATTCAGAGGGAGAGAAATGTCCGTATATGACTGGATCAATGTTTGCACCCATGAAGGACAAGGGCTTCCCGGTTCCACCACTGATATCCATTCCATAATTCACCAGTAGGAAGATTAAGAACCCTCCAAAGAGTATTCCCAGTAGCGCAGATAGACAGGAGAGCAAGATGCTTTCGACAATGATGAGAAAAACGATTCTTCTCGGACGAAAGCCCAGTGCTTTTAATATTCCAATTTCTCGGGTTCGCTCAAATACCGACATCATCATTGTATTGAGGATTCCAAATCCTGCGATAAAGAAAACCAAACCTAAGAAAATCCCTGTACCAACATCACGCATACCCATCATCTCTGCAACGGTTGGATCACTTTGCCACCAGGTTCGAACCCCAACATCGGCTTTATTTCTTGGGTGCTCGACATCGACCAGCTCAAGTGTAGCACGTTGCTTGGGTCCAAATTCCCGTGTTTCATCAGAAAACTTAATGGAGGTGATTCCCTGCATGTCTTTTTCGATGATGGTACCCTCTCCATAGCGCGCATCATAGACCTTGGTATTGGGTACAAAATCTTCATCTGTAGGAAATGTATATACTTTTCTTTTCGATTGTTTTAGGTCTTTTTGGATGCTCTGGGAAAAGGAGAGTAGCTCTGGCTGCTCGCTTTTTTGGCTGATAACGATAAATTCATGCACCTCATTTTGCATTACCATCATCTCCTGTAGATCGGTGAGATGGGTAATGGCCCCGCGATCAAGAATCGCGCTTCCACTCTTATAAATGCCTATTACAGTAAAGAGATCATTGGCGATAGAGCCATCAGCTGCTTGGGTATATACCAGTAATTCATCGTTGAGATCAATTTTGAGCTCTTCCTTTAGCTTGTATCCAATGATGATCTCCTTTTTGGGCTCATCACTGATATAATTACCCCCAGGTTGCATTTGTTCGTGGATGGTGGTGATCTGTTTTTCATTTTGGGGAATGATACCCGATATTACGACTCCGGCAGATTTTTCTTTGGTTCCGGCCAGTGCGGTGATTTGGAGACGTCCACTAATGGCCTTTGTTTGAGGCATGTCTCGAATGTGCGCATAGATCTCATCAGCCTTTCGTATGGAGTCTTGTAGGGCCTTGGTTTTGCTATAGGAAGGATTTTGAATTTGGATGTGGCCTAGGCGTTGGTTGATAAATATCTCTTCAAATTTGATATAAAACCCACTGTTAAAGCAAATAAGACTCATACAAAGAGCGATTGCAATTGCCATGGCGGTAGATGTAATGAGAGAGCGAAAGCGATTTCGCCAGAGATTTCTCCATGATACCAGGAGGTAAAACTGCATATGGAATCCTTATTTGCGAAGAGCCTGTAAGGTAAAGTCTGTTGCTGAAATTGGGGTTTGGAAATCGATGTTCAGGTAGACGAATTTGGTGAATTCTTCTGGATTGTCATTGGGGATAATCAGCATTACGGCAGGCATTTTTTGACCATCAAACTCCTTTATATCTTCAAATTTCATGGTTCGAATCAAGGAGCCGGTCTCATCATAGTAGCGAAAATCCATAGGAAGTTTCTCAGCGCTAATTCTGGCGACGACTTTTCCCCATACCACGGGAGCATTGGGCTTTGGAACGAGCTCGATCTCATAGAATTGATTGTTGTTTGATTCCGGTTTTTGCAGCAGTTTGGCATTGAAGTCTTCTGACATTCTCGATTCTCGTACCAGATCATCGTTGGATAGATGTGAACCCATCCAAGAGCCACCCATCATTGCTGAGGGTAGCTTCATGACCCGGTCGACCTTGGGTAGATAGTTCCAGAGATTGTCATCGACTTTCAGGGTCGATACACCAGCATCTTTGGCCGGCTGTAATATTTTAATGAGAGATTTTTCGGTACCGAGACTCTTGATATGCATGGTCATTTTGCGCTCATATCGACTGGTTTTGATATGAATTTCTGCAGTGGTGATGGAATGCTCTTGTCGTCCGATATTATCGGCTTCGACCAGAAGCTCATTGATTAGGGCTTGATCATCAGCAAAGGCTGATCCGATTAATAAAGAAAAGAAAAAAGATGACATCTTTTGCTCCGAAGGGTGTTCTTGAAAGAAATATAACGCAGTCTATGTGTGGTCCTATATTTTTTGTATAGAACATGGAAAGAATCGATTCTGTTGCCAGAGTGACGGTTTTTATATAAGGATATTGATAAAGATCTCTTTTGGTGGATGTATGATCGCGTATTTTTTTCTAATATTTTTCTCTTGTTTCGGTACCGGCTCTAAAAAAACAGACATCGAATCAGTAACCGTACAAGATGAGCGAGATGTAACAAGTAGAGGGTCTAGGCTAAAATATAAGAAGCCCAAAAAAAATGTTCCCATCAATCTTCATGTCATTTCTGTAGGAACATCTGAGTATGTCGGTGATGCTTTGGATCTAAACTATGCCGAGAAAGATGCGCATGAATTTGCGAATACCATGGATATCATTGCTTCATCGAAGATTTTTTCAAAGAAAGATATTCAAATTCTGACAACGGCAGAAGGAGATACGGCACCGAATAAGGAGAATATCAAAAAAGCCTTTGAGAAGCTGAAAGAGAGCCGTCCCGATGATCTTGTTGTTGTCTACTTGGCTGGTCATGGGGTGAATATTACGGATACCCGAGATAATTATCTCTATGTAACTATGTATACGAGTGCACTGGCACAGCTTGAAGATCCGACAGCGCAGAAAACCAACGCGATATCGAGTGCCGAGCTTCGCGACTGGATGAAGGCAATTCCAGCCAACAAAAAAGTTCTAATCCTCGATACCTGTGCTGCAGGTGCCGCAGCAGAGACGCTATCACAGCGAAAGATCTCCGCTGAGCATTTGGCCACACTTCAGCGGGCGGTCAAAAAACTTCATGATACCGAAGGGACATTTATTTTGATGGGAAGTGCTGCGAATAAAGAGAGCTATGAAGCGAGTCGCTATGGTCACAGTCTCCTGACATACGCTTTTTTAGAAGGGATCAAAGCAGGAGGAGGGTTGCATAATGACAACACCGTATATGTGGGGGAAATTTTCCGCTATGTACAGGATCGAGTGGTGGTTTTGGCCCGAGGGATTGGTGGGGTGCAAGAACCTCTTGTCGCGATTCCGAAAGGACAAGAATTTCCGCTGGGATGGGTCGATACAAAAGCCCAAGAAGACATCCGGTTAAATCATATCAAGCCGCAGATCACAAGGCCTGAATTCTATGACGCCGAGCAAATCGTTGATGTTCTGAATCTCTCCGGAGAGGTTTCCCGCTCTCTTCGTGCAGCTATGGATGCCGATCTGGTGCTGTTCAATGATGTTCCCATCTCTCCGAATTCCTGTTCGGTGTCTGGAGAATATCGGATTTCAGAAACGATTCAGCTGGACCTGTATCTCGAGCATTCCAAAAACAAAAGCTTTCAAAAAAAGAAGAGCATACAAATTCCCAAGGCGGAAGTATCGGGATTGGCAGATCAAATCGTTGATATTCTGCTAAAAGAATGTCCCTCTGATTTATGAAAAGTCTAAGCACCCGATATTCTCGTTTCGGCAATATTCTCAGTGAGATCGGATTGATTGTATATTGCGCGATCGTGGTGTAAAAGAAGAATTTTACGAACGAGATCTTATGCGAATCATTCGTCTCAAGACGCAGGATATTCGATTGATATTATTGATAAAAAACATATCTCTTGTCCTTTTAGACGCTCAGAATCGTTATATTTACGGAGCATATTGCATGGTTATCACATTATTATTTGGGAACTGTCGATGTCAATTCGTTTGATACACACTGGCGATTTACATATTGGTCAAAAGTTAAAAAAACAATCTCGTTATGACGAGCATGAAAAGATGCTTTCATGGATCCATGATCAGGTGGCAGAAAATGCTGCACAGCTTTTGGTGATCTCGGGTGATATATTCGATGGATCGTCTCCTTCTCCTTCTTCAATGCGTCTTTTTAATAGTTTTTTGGCGCGCTTAGAGGAGATACCATCCTTATGTTCGGTCATTATTACTGCTGGAAATCATGATAGTGCACAACGATTGGATGCTCTGAAGCCCGTTCTCCATCGTTTGGGGATTCATGTGGTTGGAGCCTATCAAAACCGAAGTGAAGAGTGGGATTCTTGGCTCATTCCGGTCTATGATGAATCGCAGACATTGCTCGCCGCTGTTGCGGCTGTTCCCTTTATCCATGAGTTTCGTTTGGGGCTCAAGAAAAATGACAAAACCCTATATGCCGAGCAGATAAAAGCAGCTTTTCAGGAGCTGTATTCATATTTTGCAAAAAAATCCAAAGAACTGTATCCTTCCGCTCCTCTAATCGGAATGGGGCATCTCACCGCGATGAGTGAAGAGAAGATTATCGGGATTGCTCCACAAAATGTGCATATTGCTCTAGAGAATGGGATGGATGGAAATATTTTTGGGACAGAATACGACTATGTCGCATTGGGGCACATCCACAAAAACTACAAAGTTCGAGGCCCAGCCAATGCATATTATTGTGGGTCTCCGGTTCCATGCTCGATCGATGAAGCAGAGGATTCCACGACCCGAGGTGTGTGGTTTGTCGATCTTGCCAAGAGCCCCGTACCTCAGCTCTGCAAGGCACCGACATTTCGATCGTTTCTCCGTCTTCATGGAACGATTGAAGAGGTTGAAGATCAGCTCGTTGCGCTGAACTGGCCAGCACAACAAGAAGATCCATTTGTATGGCTAAAAGTCAAAACCGAAACCGCTCGCTATGATTTACATGAGCTTTTTGCGACGCTGCTGCGCAATCATCCAGGTCGACCTCCGATGATTATGGATATTGACAATGTCCTATGCGATACCTCGGAAGGAGGGGGCAATCACGTCGACGTAAAAACCAATCCGCAAGAGATCTTCGATTTGCTGCTTGAGACCAAAAATATCCCCAAGACAGCCAAAATCCAAGAGCTGTTTTCGGTACTTTTGGCGCAGCATAGTGAAAATTCTAAGCATGAAGATATTTAGGAGTTTTGCATGCGATTTCACAAGCTGGAAATAGAAAATATCAAAAATCTCAAAGGCAAGCATGTCTTGGATTTGGATTTGGAATTTGGATCAGAAGAGCTGTTTTTGATCTATGGAGAAATGGGCACGGGAAAGACCACCATCTTTGATTCCATTTCTCTTGCCCTCTTTGGTCAGACGCCAAAATTACAATCACCTCATGGCTCTCCCAAAAACGATTCCATCCGCTATGTTCTCAATGAAAGCTCTACCAGCTGCTCAGTATCATTGGTTTTCTCTTTTCAGGAGAGCCATTTTTTTCGAGCGGGATGGTCTTTTCGGCTGACGTCTTCCGGAAAAACAACCGCACCAAATCGAATGTTAGAGCGTCTCGATAAAGATTTTCAGTTCTTAGAACTTCTGTATTCAGGGAGCAAAGCGAAAGATGCCAAAGCGATCTTTTCCCATACGCTGTATGGATTAGAGTTTGCAGATTTTACAAGAAGCGTATTGCTACCACAAGGCCAATTTGCCAAATTTATTGAAGTCGATCCCAAGGATAGGATTGATATCTTAGAGCGAATCACCAATACCCAGATCTATGCAGAGATAGCTGATCTCTCTAAAAAACGAAGACACAGTAAAAAAGATGAACTCGATACATTAAAATCAGAGGTTTTGGGACTGCCTTCTTTGGTAGAAGTGCAGAATATGCGAAAGTACCGAAAGGCAAATGAGAGCAAAATCACGTATATTCAGCAAAAAAAAGAAGCAAAGAAGCATACGGTGGTGTGGAGTGAACATCAAAAAAAGGATGCTCATCTCCAGTCTCTGCTCAAGCAGAATGAAGCACGGAAAGAAGCACTATCAGTAGAGAGCGAGCAGCTTCAAGAAAATCTTATGCAAGCGGAAGAGCGTTGGAAGAATGCCCAAAATTCGCAACAAAGCTTTCAGAATTTTTACACCGAAAATCAAGCCCGTATCGATCAGTGGAAAAAAGATATACAAAGTAAAACACAATATGAGCATCAACATGCGCATATCTCGCGTCAAGAAACAATATGGACGAAAAAACGTGCAGCTTTTGCGAAGACCGAGATCCCTTCTCAGCAAGACTGTGAGCGAGCACAGAAGCAAAAACAAGAGATGCTTTGTGCCCTAAAAGAACATCTAGGACAGCTCACCGATGGTGACGGTGTACCCAATAAGCATCTACAAGAAAGTCTCATGGATCGCTATCAAACGCGTTTGGATCTCGTACGAAGCCAGCTCAAGCTGATGGAAGAGCTTCGAGTTCAGCATCTTTCATTGCAAAAAAATAGGCGCAACCATGCTCGATATGTCCAAACCTTGAAAGAACTTCAAAAAGAAGAAGAGCAGTGTATAGAGAAGATGGCTGCGTATCGAGCTGATATTCTCAGAATGGAGAAACAGCACCGCAATACGCTGTTGGATATCGAGATGTATCAGCATCGACTTCGTCCTCATGAGCTACGAGCGCAGCTGAAACCCGGAGAACCTTGTATTGTATGCGGATCAAAAGAGCATCCATATGCGGGTGAAGAAGGAGATCATAAGGAGCTTGAAAACCGATTGCTCGAGCATAAAAAACATGCAGCTGCCCAAATAAAAGAGCTTAAGGAAAAAAGAAAGCAGGTAGAGGATACGAGTAAAACCAAAGGCGCGGTTTCTGTTCGAGTTCATAATGGGAAAGAGACCATTTTAGAGCTAAATGCTGGTATATCAATGCAAGAGAAAGAGATCCAAGCAGGTTTGCAAGAGCTTCACTTGGAGTCGGTTACGGGGATCGAGCCCAAAAAAGAGGTATTTCTTGTTTTTAAACAAACCTTGGAAGGAACCTATCGAGAATATGAGCAGGCCTCATCGAAGTATGCCGATCTACTCTCCAAGTATCAAGTTGGTCGCCAGCACGTTGAGGAAGCACAGCGGATCGATCAAAAACTGCAGGAATGGTCGGTACAAAAAGAGGAGTTTTATCAGAGTATTCAAACCCTCACCCAGCAAATCGAAGACTGTGAGAAAGATGTGCGGAAATATTTTTCATTGCCAAAAGAGCAAGAGCTAAAGATCTTTTGGACCGAAAAACCCCATCAGCTTGCGGGAGAAGAGCGTACGACATTGGCGGAGAAGAACCTCTTACAAAAACAGTATTCCCAGAGGAAAACCGACCTTCAAACATACAAAGAACAGAGTGAGAAGATCCATCAACAACGAGCAGATATCTCCGCGAAGATTATGGAGCAGGAGCAAGCTTTGGAAACAATTTTTGCTTCCCTACATGAGAATCCAGACCCGATATCTCCGATGGAATCCATTCCTTTGTTTCCACCGGATTCATCTATCGAAGAGCGTCATCAGATTTTGATGGAACTACCGATAGAGCAAGAATTGGTCAAAATCCAATTCGATCAAGAGAGATACGGACAGAGCATTCAACAATATGAACAGAACAAATCGAAAATAGAGGAGGTTCATCGCTGTGAAGAAGAGTTTCAAGCATGGGACCAGCTACAGAGAGCATTAAACAATGGCATCTCATTTCGATATTTTGCCCAAACAGTGATGCTGCAAAACCTAATTGATCGCGCCAACACACAGCTAAGAGAGATCATGTCGAATTATCTTTTGAGTATTCGAACGGATCAAAATGGTTCTCCGCTTTTGGATTTTAATATTGCACAAATGTCAGGTGGAGAGCGCCCCATTCGTACCCTGTCAGGAGGAGAAACTTTTTTACTGGCGCTCTCATTTGCACTGGCACTCGCCAACCTGCGTAAAATTCATATGCCGATTCAAACGCTTCTCATCGATGAGGGGTTTGGTCATCTCGACTCGGAATCCGTAACCAAGGTGATTGGTGGTCTCGAAACCCTTAAAAAACGCAACATACAGGTTGGCTTGATCTCTCATGTGGCGGCCTTACAAGAGAGAATAGCGGCGCGAATCAATGTAAAAGACATCAAACTGTAAGCACTGAGCCTTCGAGTGCTTCTTGGATATACAGCTGCGTTATATACCAAGGCTTCGCTATTTTTGCTTGACCTCTTGGATGGTTTCAGAGAGCAAATTGATCCCGATAGGAGCGATGGCACCCGGGGTCTCTTGTAACACTTTGGCGGCCTCTTCTTGATTTTTTACCTCAATAATATTGATACCACTGCGAAAGGCTTTTTGCATCAAGAAGCGGCGGTATGTGCCGGGTGGGATTTTGATAATATTTCGGCAGAGCCAGCGCAATTCGAAGGACAGTCTAGGATAGAGGACGATGGTGACAGGGACATCGTTTGGCCAGGAAGGGTTTTGGCCTGAGAGATAGCGTTTGATGTCTTTGATGGTCATGGATTCCGCTTGGATCGAAGCCGCAATGGTCATACCCTGTTGATTTTTATTCTCTTGGGGAATATCTGTCTGCAGCGGGGTTTCAGCGTAGGCGATTCCTGTGGATATACACATCAGAATGATTGTGAATATCCAGACCGATACAGAGCGAATATGTGATTTTTTTAAAAAGGTCGTCATAAAAATACTGTGCTACAGTTGTTTTATTATTTATTATATACGAAAGACAATCCAAATTTATTTATCAAAAGATCAGGACAGTTAATGTACGCCTTCTTTTTTCTTTCAGCAGCGAAAGGAGAATACCCGAGTCCAACCCCCAAAGGAGCGATTTCTGTGTATCAATCCGTGGGTTTTTCTCAGTGGTCAAAATATCGCATACGCTCATCTGAGGATGATCTTCCGACTCCTATTGGAACCGGTGTGGCGCAGACCCATATTGGGTATGGAATATTACCCAATATGGATATACATGCATCCCTACCTCTTTTGTACTCCACTTTTGGAGATCAAGATCCGGTTGCAGGTGTGGGTTTCATCACACTTGGATCCAAGATACTGTTGCTGCAGGAAGGGAACGATCCCATCACTTTTTCGATCATTCCCGCAGCACGAATCGGTTCCTTTCATGCCTCTTCTCGTGGCAAGGTGCATAATATTGGTGAAGGAAGCATAGATGTTGGTGCGGGTGTTGCTCTGGGAAGAATGGGGTATCTGGATACCGGATTTTATTGGTTTGATATTGGAGGCCAGTTTTGGTATCGGATTCCATCTTCCTTCGATCTTGCCGATCCTCCTTCTTCTGATATTGTCTATAACTTCAATGTTGGATATTCCGTTCTTCCTTCTATTGGCTTGGGCTTTACCGTAGAGGGAGTCCATCGTCTCGATGGTCAAGATTATCCCGCTTCGGGAATTTCCGATGCAGATCAGTGGGCTGCCCTACAGATTTCACAGATGAAATTGGGAGGTAAAATATCCTATTTTGCTACTGAGAAAATGACTCTTGATGTGGTTGTATTGCGATCGGTTTTTGCAATCAACAATCCCATTGACGAGGTGTACACAGGGCTGGGCCTAAATTTTTTCCAACCACCACAACAATAGCATTATAGTTGGAGCATGCCATCGAGGATATCAGCTCCATCTTCTCCAAATTGCTCCAGATTCTCACCCATCGCTTTGGCAAGGGTAATCCATAGGTTGGCATGTGGTTGCTTATCATATTCCAGTAATCGCCCTGTATTCAGCATGCCAGCACCTCCTCCAGCAATCACAAAGGGGATGTTATCGAAAGAGTGTGTATTGCCATCAGAGACTTCCGAGCATAGAACCACAATGCTCTGCTCAAGCATCGTGCTCGAGCCCTCTGGTCGAGAGTGCAATTCTTGAAGCAGATAGGCAAACTGTTCAACCCACCAGATTCGCTGCTGTAAAAAAGCGGCATAAAAAGGATTGTTGAGATCGTGGTTTGCGCCATAGTGTGAGGCCTCATGGCTGGGGATATCATTGCTTGGATTATACATTGGAGTGTCGACAAATCTATTCATCGGCAGTGCACTGGTGTGGTGAGAATTTTGAATTACACCGACTTTACTCAATCCACACTCCATTCCGAGCACCATAAGATCGATTTGTGCTTTGAGGGTATCGGGGTATATGGCTGGATCGTATAGATTGGAACCCAGATTTCCCACTTCGAGCTGCTTATCGGTACACTGCGCTTCCTCGATGGTAGAGGTTAGGGTGTCATTACGGAATTGTAGCTCATTGAGTGCATCGAGATGACGTTCCAGTTTTTGCGCTTCGATATGCCCAAGCTGGCTGCGTAGTGAATTGAGATCGGCCATCGATGAATTGATAGAACGCTGCTGTACAATGCGCATGTCTTCACAGGAATTGGAACCATCATAGGCTTGGCTAAACAGATCGCAAAAAGCGATTCGAGGATCGTCTTGGGGAGGGACTGAATTGGTTGGGCTTGGGTACGAGAGGTGCTTGCCAACGGTTGCGGGTCCTCGATTGCTCTGAACCCCCAAGTACAGATGTCGCCATGGTGCATGTACTCCTACTGTGCGTGCCAGATATTGATCGATCGATTCATGGTTGGCGGCTTTGGCCGCAGTGAAGAGACGCATGGCACCATCAGGGTGTCCTCCCGCCGAGCCACCGACAGCCAGAGAGATGCCGTTGAGAAATATACACTGATCTTGAAACGGGATCAGTGGTGCCAGCTGCTCGCCCAACGAGAAGTTGGTTTCATTACCCGAGGCATGCCACAGACTTTCCGCTCCGCTTTCACTGGTTCCAACCACACCATCGGGAAAGTAAAAGAAGATAATTCGCTTGGCCTCATTGGGAAGAGACCAAGCCTTGTTGTTTTTCCAAAAAAGGGCTGTACTTCCTAGGGCGGTGGTTCCCGCGAGAAGAGCTCGTCTTGATATCCTCATGGCATCTCCCTTGTGATGAAGGCCTCATGGGCTACAATATCGATCATAAGATCCTGAATATTTCGTTCCGAACTCTCAAACTGTTCGGTGAGCTGTATGATGTTGGAGTGTTCGTCAGAACTCTCTTTTCGACCAAAAGCGAAGCGATACATTTGTTCGACAAAGCAGTGTGCCCCACGGTCACTGTCGACAATGATATCAGAGAGCTGTGGGAGGGTGACGAATGTGTTGGATGTACCGCTTCCAATCCCTTCTACATCAGCGAGATCACCGCTGGGATTGATCGATATATTGTTCTCTGTTTCACGATATTGACCGATTCCATCAAAGCGCTCCATGGCCAAACCAATAGGATCGATATACTGATGACAAGAAGAGCAGGCCGCATCCGCAGTGTGCTGGGCGAAGCGTTCTTGGGTACTGGAGTTGAAGTCGACCTCTGGTGCCATTCCTGCATTGGGTGGAGGTTCTCCCAGTTCCTGACAGAGCAGTCTTTCACGGATCGCAACCCCTCTTTTTATGGGGCTCGATTGATCGCTATGCGCATGAGCCGAGAGAAAAGCGCCCAAGCTGATAATTCCTGCAGAGCGGAGAGCCGGAAGTTCGATTGCTTGAAACTGGGGTCCAGAGATATTGGGTATTTCATAGATCTGTGCATTTTGCGTATTGATAAAGCCTTTGCTTGATCGAAAGAGTTCATTATAGGATCCGCTTGATTCAAATGCGACGTGGGCAAAGAACAGCATCTGCTCTCGATCCATTGCAACGGCTGTTTGTGGGTCAAAGTTGTAGTAGGCAAAGGCATTTTTATCGATGCTGCGCAGATCGGTCGTTCCAATCCATTGGGCTATGATATCAGCAAAATGTTGTTTTGCTTGGTATGATTTGAGCATGCGCTGAGCCTGTGTTCTTCGCCCCTCTACCGTGAGCAGTGTTCCTTCTTTGGCGGCAGAGAAAAGCGCTGCATCGGGCAGACTTCCCCA
>Ga0163180_10001221_pt1 | contig 14645 bp, 7 predicted proteins | sample AtlANTMetagenome_2_FD_109647 | JGI IMG/M metagenome (GOLD analysis project Ga0163180, IMG submission 109647) | Marine eukaryotic phytoplankton communities from the Atlantic Ocean - Atlantic ANT 4 Metagenome | ecosystem: Environmental > Aquatic > Marine > Oceanic | place: North Atlantic Ocean...
AATAATAAATTTAATTACTGCTTCTTGATTCAAAATATATCCTTAAGTCAAACCCTAAAGTAGATTCGTCTTTTTTATTTGTTGTATGTGTTTCCATTATTTTATGACTAAAATAAAACGTTCCATCAACCCAATCACTAAAGCCATAAGTAAACCCAGGTTTAATTAACAATGATTTAGTATATGATGTTTTTTCAAAAACATCAATATCTTGAGTTGATACCTCCGAATAGCTATCATCTAATGTAACATCAAGACTTATTGTAAATTCATTTTCTATTTCTAATCTTCTATTAAACAATTTCAAATCTCTTTTTTTCTTTTTATTCCAATCTAAAGAAAAAGTCACTTGTTCACTTATTATTCGTCCAATTTGAAAATCTCCATTAGTAGTTCTTTGATTGTTAATTGTTAATGTTTTATTATTATATACACTCATTGTCATCCCCTGCGGGTTCCTAAAGTTAAAGGTAAAACCTAAATAAGGGTTAAAGTTTTTAGTGAATTTTAAAAGTTGCAAGTCACTGTTTTTATAAGACTCTTCCTTAGTACCGTTAAATTGATGAGAAATCATTATATTTTTAAACCAATTATCCAAAGTCCAAAAATCTTGCAAATTACTAACGTTAACACCCCAATTTACAATAGGCAACCCTTGCTTTCCATCTAAACCCTGTGGAAAATAAGTTTCTATCTTTGTTATTGTTGTATCTGAATTACTAGGATATTTTTTATTAATCGTCTTTTTATATTCTATATTTGTAATAGAAATTTTAGGTGAAACCTGAAACGATGTTGTAATCCTAAACTCATCTTTAATTTGATTAGAATAAATAAAAGACTGATTTAAATTTTGCTGTATTGTTGCTAATGAATCTAATTCAATAGGGTAATCATCCATACCAAGTCTAAACATATAATCCGTATCAAAGCTTGGATTAATATTGTTATATTCATTTATCTTATCATGACTAATAGATATATTAAATCCAGATAATTTTTTACTTAATGTATGAATCATTTTAAGAAAACTTTTCATATATATATTTTTTGCTTCAAAAGGCTTATCAAAGTTCTTCGTACTGGAACTAGATGTTCTACTATTTCTACTGGTTCTCCTGTTATTACTTGAACTTCCAGATGTATAAAATCTTTCGATGAATTTTGTAATTGATAAATTAAAGGTTGCGTCAAAGCCTCCATTCATACTAATTGATGCAGATGAAGTTTCAGCAGTTCCTAATACTCTTTTCCATATATATTTAGGGCTATAAGTAAATTTAGGAGATAACCAACTATCAATATTTAAATAAGTTGGTATGTATTGAAAAGTGAAATTTTCAGTAGATTGATTAAGTTGTCCTGGAATTTTTGCGGCATTAAATAATGCTTCAGTGATTATTTTTGAACTTTGGTTATCAAAGGATGATTTCATATCAATCTTCAATGAACGACTATAGTCAATAGTAAAATCATTAAATAGTTTATATTTTGCCATACTATATGTTCTATCTAAATATAATGTTTGATCATATGTTTCTGTACCTCCATTAGCCTCTGTCCTTACTTTTATACCATCTGTTTTAATTAATTTTGAATTATATTCAATTTTTGTTGGGACTAAACTAATGTTAAAGTCTCTCATTCCAGAAATAAGGAATCTTTTATTATCAATCCATCTTTCTTTCTCCAAAACCTGCTTAAAGAAAAATAATTTATGCTCATCAAATGTTAACCTATATAAATAAGTAGTAGTATGTTGAAAATTTGTTTGCTCTTCATAACCTTGCGAAGGATTATTACGACTATACCATGATAAAGAATATGATAACTTTGATGGATCTAAGATACTTGTAAATAAAAAATTATCATGTATATTTTTTAATTTTGTTTGAAAGCTTGTACTTAATGTTGCCTCATTTGAATGATTGATTTGCTCACTTGGAGTATTACTAATTGAACCAAAATAAATATCCGTTCCAGTTTTATACTTTGGAGCTCTTATCGTTCTATTATAGGTTATACTAATAGGATTAGAATAGAAATTCTTTTTAAAGAATTCATGAGAGTTTAAACTAAATGATAGTTGATACTTTTTGGTATGATCAGTAGATGAAAATCTTTTTTCTAATGCATGAAAATTAGCATCCGTTTCTTTATAGTAACCACCAATAGTAAACAAATCTCCAAAATCAAAACTTGCATCAACCTTATAAGCTTTTCCAGATTCTTTTTTAACCCCAGTTAATCGAATTTCATTTAAATATACTTTACCGTATATAGTCTCATTAGATTCATTAATAATTCCAAACATGATATAATCAATTCTACTAACAGAAGGTTCTCCTTTTACACGAATTTCATTACAATCATTACATACACTATTTATATTTTCATTATTTTCTGCATCCCAATACCATAATTCATTACCTACATCATAAGTTCCTGTTGGAATACCATCATAAACACCAATTGTATCACTATCATATAATATTATTTCACCTTCATCATAATTATTATTTCCCTGTGTTAACTGATTATCATTATTAGGATCAGACAAATCCTGACATATACCAGTATTTATAACAGGAGTACATAACCCCTCAACCAAATAACATCCATTTGCATTTGAACACTCAGTATCAAACAACATATGGCATTCACCATTAAACAAATTATCATAAGATGTTATACTTGTACATTCTTCATTATCTAATGAAAATTGACAATTACTTGCATCTACGCACCCTGTTTCATCAGCATTATAAATAGAACAATCAATATTATATGAACATATCTGCTCATTAGTCATATTGATACTACTAGGAATACATGATGAATCTCCTGTTTCATATTCATCCAAGCACCCATCAACACCAAAATCTTGATAGCTCTCTTTATTATCATATTTATATCTAGATAGGGCTTCCAAATCTAGTTTAAAAGAATCCCAATCTTGCTGATTGGTACTTAAGAAAGGCTGCCTAATCTCATAATAATTATTCTCTCTACCTAATCTAATGCAATATTCAACATCATTATTATCTGCAAAAGTAGAGTTCCCTTTAACAAACATTTCTAAATTTTTATATGTAAAAAAGCTGTTTCTTTTTTCATTATCCATAGTACTATATCCAGTTACTTTATTAATAAAATAACTTTCATTTTCACCTATTCCATTTTCTGAAAAATTAATTGATAAAGCTTGTTCCTTTGTAAATCTTCCTTGATACTCATCATACTCTCCAAATACCCCAGAAGGAGAAATGTAATTTGAATCTTCCTCATTGTTTACAACTTCAATTGAAATATTATCTGTAGTCAACAACTCTTCTTCTGAATCTAGATATACACCGTCATATCCAATATTACCAATTTCATCACTATTTGCTAAACCTAATTCTTGCCATTCATTACCAACAATTTCTATTTTTGCTATCTTAATTTTATTTAATACAGAAAGATTTGTTGTAGATAACCAAATTCTCATTTGTTTAATTTCAGATAATGAAGGATTTCCCACTGATCCAGTGTTAATACCTGATTCAGTATTTGGAATATTGTTTTCAAAATCTATAATAGGGATTCTATATAACTTCCAAACATTACCTGCGCCACTTTCAAGCTCAACATAAGATTGTTCAAGAGGATTACAAGCAGGGTCAACCTCACAAGCATAATTATATATATGTTCATTTGGACTAACTTAACTGTAAAGTATTTATTGGTATTGTTCATTGAATTATTCCCATTCAAATCTTCGGTATCAGGATTTCTATTTACCGAACCATTATTTTCTGTTCCATTTATCGAACCATTTTCACTAGGACTATAACTGTACTCACCATCATTATCATAATAATAGTTATCTCTATTAGGGTCAATATCACTTCCTGATGAACAATCAGGATTTATAATATAATTATTAACATTATCACTCTCACAATATGTGCTTGATCCCAAGCATCCTCCCCAGCCATCCTCATAAACATCTTCACACCCATCAAGACCAACATCTTCTCCTTGTTCTAATATGCCATTCCCTTCAATTCCAAGCACAGGAACATCTTCACTATCTAAATTAGAAGATAAATTAATATCTTCACTTACAACTCCTAGATCAATATGAAATTCTAGCTCATCACCTACATCTACATTCATCCAAATATCTACATACTTATTTTTTGTTTGGTCCCAATCCATTTTATTTAATGTGTATGTAATTCCATTCCAATAAGTAAAATCATCTTTTTTATAGCACCCATTCTCTTCATCAAAAGTACATCCTTCTAATTCATCGCACTGACTAATTGATGTATAATCCGTACAAAAATCTGTTAAATAATCAGGGGAACCTTGATCAAGTTCAAGCCATAGAGTTCTAGTTGTTTGATTGTTAGCAGTTGTTGTTACTTCTATATTAGGCCAAATATCATTTGTTTGAATCTCACCAAAATTTTTAAACGGATTATAATAATACATATCAACACGATTCTTAATATGCATATCTTTCCTTGATGGTGGCGCAGATATTTTCCAATCATAACGATTAGGATCAATAGTTGTTATTACCTCAGATGCTTCAAAATCATCTATATATGCTTTCCCTAGTGGATTTGGATTAGGGAAAACTTGTGCAAACTCTGTTCCAATTTTAAAACTTACATTTTTTTGAAAACTAAAATTAGTATTTTCATTTATTCTATTTGTTAATTCTTTGAAATCTTTTTGATAATTTGCTCCAATATGCCATAAAATATTTTCCATTGGCTCATAGCCAACATCAACTTTTTCTTCAGCAAGTGTTTGAGAATAATAATACAGACCACCATAGATATCAGTGAAATCATTAATCTTATACTCCATATAGCTTCCAATTAGAACCTTTTGATCAAAAGACACAAGTTCATTTTGATCGTATGTGATAGTTATTTCTGCAGATGGATCTGTTGCTCTCTCAGATAACAACGTTAAATTACCTGAAAAATAATCAATTGAATAATCACTACCTTTTATCAAACGCGTTGTACCATTTAATAAAACAGTTTCACTATTTTCAATAACCATAAAACCTAATGAAAGTGTTGATGAACTAGATGCATGTTGAACATGTATAGCAAATCTAGTTTCACCATTTGTAGATGATGAAGTTAAATTATCATAATACATTGCAGGTCCATTAGTATAGCTGTCATATATCATAGCTTCATCACTAGATAAACCAGATAAGTCTGCTTGAAATACATCTTCTAAATCAGGATGAGTATTACCCCAATATCTATTAAAAACTTCTTGTTGTCCATTTGAAAAATTAATTGTGACATTTTCTTCAAAAGGCTCATTAGGATCATTATAAGCAAAAGGCATATGAAAAGGAAACCAGATTTCCCCTTCTTGTAAATTAACAATCCAGCTGTTATCTGTATCTATATTTCCATCTCCACCTAGGGTTTCAACACCGCTTTCATTTTTAGAATCTAAACCAAAAATATTCAAGAATGAATTGCCATTTGAGCTTATAATATCTGTACCTGAGTTACTGGATGTATAAACAATATCAACTGTCAATGAACTCCTATCAATATCATATGCTCCAAGAGAATAAATATTTTTTAGCATTAAGTGCCATGTTTTAGATGAAGAATTTTGTGAACCATCTTTTATTAATTTTAAATGTAAAACTGTATTTTGATAACCTACCTCACCATTGTTTTCTTTATAATCTGAATTTTCAGATAAAGAAAAATCATTATTATCACATATATCTTGGCCTGTTTCATCTTGTATCAAGCATTCATCTTGACCTTGAAAATATTCTTGTAAATTATTTTCAAAATAATCAATTCCGACTTGATAATCAGTCCCATCAATTTGATGACAGTAACCATTATCTATTGATGCACAACAATTATTATCATCTCTTAAACATTCATCAAATAATACTCGTGTTCCACTACTTTGAATAATACCATAATCTTCATGGTTCGGATTATTATTAATTATCGTATAGTGAGCAGCAATATATTCAGATGTGTTACTGCCTAATAATGTTACAACTCCAAGCCGCCTATCAATTCTATAATCTGTATCTTCAATTAATTGAGACCAAGATCCTATTTCTATATTATCATCGCTATTAATATTATCATCAGTTGTCATATCAATATAAGCAACGCCAGCTTCTAGACCTTCTTCATAAACTGTTCCTATGCTTTTTTTCTTAAATAAGATAATATCTTTTATATCATATGATGAATTATCAATAGGAGAAAATGTATTATTTTGCGCAAAAGGATAAAACTCTTTTTTAAATTTTGTATCTATAAAGAAATACTTATTACGTATAAAATTATAATCATTAATAATGTGAGCATTAGTACTATTTCCACCACTTTCAAAACTCTTAGAATTTTTTATTGCTTTTTCTCTACCTATAACAGAAGATATAGTCAAAGGACCAAACTGAGTAACTAATTTTGCTCCAAACAAACCACTACTTCCACCTGAAACAGAGGCTAGTGTTCCATGCGCAAGAGATAAATTAATATTACCAATAGATAATTCTTTTATAACTTCATTTTCATAGCCTTTATACATAATTTTAAGCGCATTTTCCCATTCAAAATCAGATTGCGAATTTTGATTTGCTGTGATTGATAGCCTATCACCAATCTCTGCGCTTAATGTAAATTGCTGAGTTTGATTAATATTTAAATTAAAATCATCATTATTTTGACTATATAATTCTTGATCTTGTTTTGTATAACTTAAAGAACCAGATATTGTAATAGATCCTTTAAGTTCAATCGAAAAGAAATCATTGCTATATAAAACAATACCGCTTATTGGACCTAAATCTACAGAAGGAGAAACATAACTATTAATAACATATTCCCTGAATAAAAAAGACTCCATTTTATATAACATAACCTTGAAATAATCACTAATTCTAATACCTGTTGGAACACTTACCATCTGATTATCTAGATTCTCTAAATCTAACTTATAATATTCTTCTATTAAGAAGGTATTATTATCAGTGCCTAATTTCATTTCTCTATAAAATGGTTTATTTTTTAATAACTTTTTAGGATTAAAAAAATATGCATTTGGATTAAATAGGTATTCATTATTACCAACTAAATTATATCTATTAACAGGATCTTTAATTAGCTTATTATAATTAGCATTTTGGTCTTTTTCTAAAAATGAAAATAAATTCAAAAATCGAACTTGATTAAATTCAATTGAATGTTCATATAATTTATTAAATCTATTAACTATGCTTTGATTTGATTCTATGCTGAATCCATAAAAGCATACTTCCTCATTATAAAAGTTACAATCCTCTCTATAGTTAACAGCAGCAGGGTCATTACAACATTCAAAATAATCAAAATAGCAGCTATTATCTTCAAATAAGCATTCATCAATTGCCTGAGATGGCAGGACATCACCTGAATAATAATAACAATCATCATTAAAATTAAGGGCTAAAGGATTCATGCAACCCGTACAAGATTCATTAATAGTATCAGGATTACATACTCCACAGGCATCTGTATATGCAGGAGATCCTAATTCATCATAACAATCTAAATTATTTAAAACAAATCCCTTGGGACCAGAAAAACCAAAACATATATTTTTTGTCTCAGCTATCTCTCCTAATCCATCAAAGTCAGCATCAATATACCAAACCTGTTGATTATCTGTTTTACAACAATTCCCATCATCATCTATAACATAACTATTATCACCCCAGTCCCCATTACAATTTTGGATACAATCATTACTGCTATCTGCATCACATACACCGCAATTATCTAGTTTTGAATTTCCATCACAATCACCATTACAATCTAATACATTGCCATCACAATCACATTCACCTGGTTTAATATTTTCACATCCACATTCATAAATTTTTCCGGGACCATTACAAATACCACATTCATCTTTTTGTGAATCTCCATTACAAATACCAGCACAATCCTTAATTGCACCTCCACCACATTCTCCAGAGCAATCTTCTACCATTTTACCACCACACTCTCCAGAACAATCTAAGATTGTATTACCATCACAAATACCAGCGCAATCTTCTATTGCAGATCCACCCCAATCTCCTTTACAATCTTTAACACAATCATTATCAGGGTCAGAATCACAAACTCCACAATTATCTAAATATTGACAACTATTTCTATCATTAACTTGAGCTGTAGGTTCATAATTGCAAGCTTCAGGATCCTTACATCCCTTAGCTTTAGGGAATTCACAAGAACCATCATCAACTGTTGCCTCAGAATTATAATTCAGTGCTAAAGGATTACGACAACCAGGGATATCTATAGAAGAATCCTGTGCTAACAATAAATTATTAACAGATAATAGGATATAAAGTATTAAAAATACTTTGAGTTTGATTTTATTATAATGAACCTTCACCTTAGCAGTTGTTCGCTAGGCATTCTCCTTTATGTTAGAGGCGTTAAAATAGGTTGCTAAGTCAGCTCTTAAAGCCTTAATAGCTCTACTTCGGTGTGATACTAAATTTTTTTCTTCTATTTCCATTTCAGCAAATGTTTTTCCTATATCAGGTACATAAAATATGGGATCATACCCAAACCCTGCAACACCTTTCTTTGTTCGCGTTACAGTGCCTTGTACGATTCCCTCGGAAGTAAGTTCCATATTATCATCAACATATGCCATAACAGTTTTAAAAGTTGCTCCTCTATTTTCATTAGGAACATTTTTCATCTCTTTCAACATTTTATTTACATTATCTAAATAAGTGCAACCCTCACCAGCATAACGAGCCGTAAATACTCCAGGATCTCCATTAAGTGCATCAACTTCTAAACCAGTATCATCTGAAATAGCAGGTAAAGATGTAATTTTATGAACAGTTCTTGCTTTAATAAGAGCATTATCTTTTAAAGTTTTTCCATCTTCTATTATTTCTCCAATTTCAGGGAAATCATATAAACTTATTAAGTTAACATCTAATGATAGAAGGCCATGATGCAGTTCTTTAAATTTATCTTTATTATGGGTTGCAATAACTATTTTCACATTAAAATTATTTTTACTATATGTTATACTAATAAAATTAATAAATTTAATTAGTTTTTTTATGTGAAAATTGTTGGTCAGATAGCTCAGTCGGTAGAGCAGAGGACTGAAAATCCTCGTGTCGGGGGTTCGATTCCCTCTCTGACCACTTAAAACCCCTTCGGAAACGTTGGGGTTTTTTGTTTATTCTGATTATTTATCTTTTTTAGGAGAATGAAAGATAAAAAAACCAAATAAACAAAAGTATACTAAAAATTTGACAAATCTAGCATCTGATAAATGTATATATGTTAAAGATTTATTCTCAAATATATATCCACCACAAGCAAGGAGAAATACTAAGCAAAACTTTTGTATGCTGTTAAGACCAACAACAAATCTTCTAATCTTTCATGTATATTTTTTAATAAATTTTATCATATTTATTTATCTTTATTCTTCCAAAAAGAATAGATTCTCTTTCTAAAAAGATAAATGATTAAAAAAGAAATAATATATAATGCAGGAAATAAATAATATGGATTTACAACATCTCCAAAAATATAAGTAATTATTAATATTAAAGTAGTTCGCATAGCTTAATATAAAAAACGCTCATACCTATTCCAATTATATATATATATATTGTAAATTTATTAATTATGAGAAGCCTAATTATATTTCGTCATGCCAGCACTAATATAGCAACTCAGTATGAAAGAGACTATGATCGTGAGCTCACACCAAGAGGAGTAAAAGATGCCGAAAAAATGGGCTGCTATTTATCAAATCAAAAATGCAAACCAGATTTAGTATTATGCTCATCTGCTATACGTGCTAAACAAACAGCCGAAATTGCCCATAGTAAGGGAAATTGGAAAAGTGTATTTTTTCTTGAGCCTAATATTTATGGTGGAGATCCATACTTCCTTATAAACCTAATGAAAGAGCAAGATAAACGCTATAATTCTATTTGTTTAGTTGGCCATGAGCCTAATTTTTCAGCATTTATTTCAAAAGCTATTAACACAACTTCATATATTGAATTTACAACAGCCGCAATGGCAAAAATTGATTTTAACATTAAAGAATGGTCAGAAATAGATTTTGGAATAGGCAAACTTAATTGGCTGACTAGTCCAAAACAGATTATATAAAATCTCATTCTACTTTAAATTTACTGAAATTATGATTAAGTTATAGGACTCTAACGTTTAAGGAATATTATGAAAAGATTTTTGATTACACTTTTTATATCAGGGCTATTTTCCCTTGAAATCAGCTCTATTGAGCTAACATATGGACAACCATTTGAAGATGGTGATACACAAAACGATATCGGATTATTCTTATTAAATTGTGATACAAAAGCTTCTGTTGGGCTAAGCTTTAAAATGCCTTTGAATGAAAAATCTTCATTGAAATATTTTATCCAATATGCAACATATACTAAGGATGTATGGGAAAACGATAACAACTATTATCATAATGTTAATTTAAACTTCTATAATACAGGATTAAAATATCATAGAGATTTTAGACTAAAAGGTAGACTTGTACTACACGCTGCTCCATTTCTAGGGATAATGGACACAAGAACAAAATCAGAGGATTTAATAGCAGCATTAGTTGATTTAAAAGAACAAGAAGAAATGAGATTATTTTGGGGATATGACTTAGGAGCATCAATTAATATGACTGAAAAATTATCCTTAATATTCAACTACAGTACTATACTTACAAATCTTGAAGATAAAAATTTACTCTATCAAGATGTAGCATTGGGCTTAGGATTTAATTTCTAATATTTTGAATTTATATCTTATTTATAATGCTATTCTTTTACCTTGGCTTGGAGTAGCTCTATTTATTTTTGTTTTACTATTTTTCATTACAGCCCCATATGGAAGATTTTCAAAAAAGAATTGGGGGCCAACAATATCAAATACAGCTGGATGGATTATACAAGAGGCTGTATCTCCAATAGTTTTTGCTTACTTCTTCATTACAGGTCCATCAATAAAGAATCCAGCAATGTGGGTGTTTTTTATAATATGGGTTGGACATTATTTTAATCGTAGTTTCATCTATCCATTTAGACAACACAAATCAAAAAAGTATATGCCTATTACTATTATGTTATCAGCTGTTTTCTTTAATATTATTAATGGATTTACAAACGGATACTATTTAGGTTCAATAGTTAGTAATGAATATAATAATTATTTACTTGAATCTAATTTCATACTAGGAATACTAGTTTTTCTAATAGGGTTAACTATCAATCTTAAATCTGATAATATATTAATTAAGCTTAAAAAACAAAACAAGGGATACCAAATTCCAAATGGCTTTTTATACCCCTACATTTCATGCCCTAATTATTTTGGGGAAATATTAGAATGGGTAGGTTTTGCAATTATGACATGGTCTTTACCTGGATTTATTTTTGCAGTTTGGACCATGGCCAATCTTATTCCAAGAGCATTTGCTCATCATAAATGGTACAACAATAAATTCAAAGAATATCCTAAAGATAGAAAAGTAATTATTCCTTTTATATTTTAAACTTTAGAATCCTCAAATTGTTCTTCTTCTGTGCTTCCTTTCATTGCAACAGTAGCACTCTTACCTTGAGTAATAGTATTTTGAACTTTATCAAAATAACCTGTTCCAACAAAACCCTGGTGTTTAGCACATCTTAATCCATATTTTTCATTTTCGAATTCTTTTTCCTGCATATTTGAATAAGCAAGCATACCTGTTTCTAAATAATTTCTACTTAAAGTAAACATTCCAAGATTAAGATTATGCCATCCTGCTAAAGTAATAAACTGATATTTATATCCCATTTCAAATAATTGCTCTCTAAAGGTTCTCATTGTTTCTTCATCAAGATTTTCTTTCCAATTAAATGAAGGAGAACAATTATAACATAATAATTTACCTGGGAATTTTTCATGTATAGCATCTGCAAATCTTTTAGCTTCTTCTAAGTTAGGCTTAGCAGTTTCACACCATAATACATCTGCATATGGAGCATACGATAAGCCTCTATCAATAGCTTGATCTAAACCATTATTAACATAATAAAATCCCTCATTGGATCGCTCTCCTGTTAAGAATTTTTGATCTCGTGAATCAATATCATTGGTAATTAAATTTGCTGCATTTGCATCAGTTCTTGCAATAATAACAGTTGGAACATTCATGACATCAGATGCTAATCGTGCTGCAACAAGCTTACTTACTGCTTCTGGTGTAGATACAAGAACCTTACCACCCATATGACCACATTTTTTTGCTGAGGATAATTGATCTTCCCAATGAACAGAAGAAGCTCCAGCTTTAATCATAGCTTTCATTAATTCAAAAGCATTCAAATTTCCACCAAATCCAGCTTCTGCATCTGCTATAATTGGAACCATCCAATCTATATCATTTTTTCCATCAGCCCAATGTATTTGATCTGTTCTTAATAAAGAATTATTGATTTTTTGAACAAGCTTAGGAACTGAATCTACAGGATACAAACTTTGATCTGGATACATTGCTCCTGCAGTATTATTATCACCTGCAACCTGCCACCCTGAACAATAAATCGCTTTCATACCTGCTTGTACCTCTTGAATAGCTTGGTTACCAGTTAAAGCACCGAGTGCACATACAGGAGAATCTTCTTCTTGCAATAAATTCCAAAATTTTTCTGCACCTAATTTAGCAAGCGTATTCTCAACTGTTACAGAACCTTTCAAATCTACAACTTCTTCTGCAGAATAAGGTCTTTCAATCCCTTTCCATCTAGGATTATTTTCCCAATCATGCTCATACTGCTTAATCAATTCTTCTCTATTATTCATTATTATTATATCTCCTTATATATGGTTGTATGCAGGCAGTGTTAAAAATTCATCAAATTCTTCTTTTAATATCATTTCTTTAAATAGACTCATAGCAAGATTAAATTTTCCAGAATCAAATCTATCTTGTCCAATTTCATTTTCAATATTTTTCAACTCTTCATCAAATATTTTTACAATTAAATCTTGATTAATTTTTCTTCCATCATCTAATTCAGATTCATGTTTTAGCCATTGCCATAATTGAGATCGTGATATTTCTGCTGTTGCTGCATCTTCCATTAAATTATATAAAGGAACACAACCATTCCCTGATAACCAGGCTTCAACATATTGTAGACCAACTTTTATATTATCACGCAATCCTAATTCTGTTATTTGGCCATCTGGAACTTTCAATAAATCTTTTTGAATTATATTAGGATTATCAATCATTTTATTAATTTGATTAGCTTCTGGCATAACACTATTAAATGCATCAAGCGCTATAGGAGCAAGTCCAGGATGAGCAATCCAGGTTCCATCATGTCCTGCATCTGCTTCTCTTTGTTTATCATTTTTAACAACCAACATTGCTCTTTGATTTGCATCTAAATCATTTTTAATTGGAATTTGAGCAGCCATACCTCCCATTGCATGGGCCCCTCTTTTATGACACACATACACTAACTGTTTAACATAAGAATTTAAAAAATGTCTTTTCATCGTTACCTGTGAACGATCAGGAAGAACATAATTTGAATGATTTTTAAATTTCTTTATAAAACTAAATATATAATCCCAACGTCCGCAATTAAGTCCTGCAGAATGATCTTTTAATTCATAAAGAATTTCTTCCATTTCAAAAGCAGCTAATATGGTTTCTATAAGAACCGTTGCTTTAATAGTTCCAATTGGAATATTCAAAAGATTTTGAGATTCAACAAAAATATCATTCCATAGACGTGCCTCTAAATGACTTTCTAATTTAGGTAAATAAAAATATGGACCTGTTCCAGAGTTAATAAGTTGATGTGCATTATGAAAAAAATATAATCCGAAATCAAAAATTGAAGCAGAAATAGACTTCCCATCCAATAAAACATTTTTTTCTTCAAGATGCCAACCTCTAGGTCTGACCATTAAAGTTGCAATCTTATCATTTAAAGAATAAAACTTCTGATTTTTTGGATTAGTATAACTTATTGTTTTATTATTTGCATCTAAGAGATTTAATTGCCCATTAATAATATTTGACCAAGTAGGAGAATTAGAGTCTTCAAAATCAGCCATAAACACTTTGACTCCACTATTTAAAGCATTAATAATCATTTTCCTATCTACAGGCCCTGTAATTTCAACTCTTCTATCTTCTAAATCCTTAGGGATTGGAGAAACTTTCCAATCAGAAGTTCTAATAGATTCTGTAGAGTTTAAAAAATCAGGAAGATTACCATTATCAATAGATAACTGCCTTACTTTTCTTTGATTCAATAAATCTTTTCTTCTATTTGAAAATTGATTTTCTAACTTAAAAATAAAATCTAAAGCCTCTTTTGTTAAAATCTCATCTATACGAGCAACATCTTTAGAGTTATTAACTATAAGAGATTGATTAAGAGCAATATTTGACTCCATAAATTATCTCCAAGAATATATAATTAGGGTGATTCCGCTTTTATAAATTATGCGACTATAACTTAATAGTCAAATCAAAAATCTATTTTATAAATTTTCCCATGGACC
>Ga0163180_10001222_pt1 | contig 14645 bp, 10 predicted proteins | sample AtlANTMetagenome_2_FD_109647 | JGI IMG/M metagenome (GOLD analysis project Ga0163180, IMG submission 109647) | Marine eukaryotic phytoplankton communities from the Atlantic Ocean - Atlantic ANT 4 Metagenome | ecosystem: Environmental > Aquatic > Marine > Oceanic | place: North Atlantic Ocean...
ACGTCATCAACTTCTAAACAAGAGACCATGGAAGAGGCGAATAGAACCGCGGAAATCATTCACGAAGATCGAAAACCAGAAATTGAAGCAGCCATAGTTCGCGTTTTGAAAGCGAAACGGAAAGTCGAACACAACGCGTTAATCGCTGAAGTCGCCGTAGCGCTTCGGAATCGGTTCAAGGTTGATGTCGGAGAAACAAAAAGACGCATCGAACGGCTCATTGAGCTCGAATATGTCGCCAGAGACGATGAAGACCGAAAATTTTATCGGTATTTGTGTTAAAAAAAGTAAGTGTACCACAAGTATAAATATAAAGCAAGTACTTTAGTAGTCATCACAACACGAACAATAACAGTAAATCCTATTTATCTCTCACTCGTCATCATCTTCTTGCTGTTGTTCATCCATGGTCGTGAAAGTCTTCTCCAACGCGTTCCTTAACACGCTCCCATTCTTCACCTCGACCTTTTCTAATAACAACAAGAAGTCTTTGCTTAACTCTTTCCTCGTCGCTAATATGCGTTCGCACACGTCGCGCGGGCTAATCTCTCTCGTTCTTGGCTGCGAGTCTTCTATCGTAGGAACAGATCCCCGCATGGGGTTTGTCACCGTTGTTAAGCCCGAACTGGCCAAATTGATCAACCATTCCTCCCCAGATTCTCTCGTCGGTTGCCCGGCGGAGTTTTTATACGTCTTCCCAAACGGATTCTCATAAATGTAATTATTCAAATAGAAGTGCATCTCCCCGTTCGTCTCTTGCAAATAGTGCAGAACTGTTTTCACGCTTTGCACGGTCAATAAGTCCATCAACTTTTCTTCGTTTTGCGTGTGATACGGAGAGTAATTTCCCTCTCGTTCCGCTCTTACGAGTCTTTTTCTTCTTGTGTTATTTGAATTTTCTTTTCGAGAGCGATAACTGTAAAATAATCCATCGCTAAACGCGCTCTTGGATACACGCGAAGACGCGTTTTCGCGAGCATTGCGACGAGTGCCGCGCGAAACTACGCAGGAGGGAATCGCGAGCGACGAGTGAGTGGTAAAAACTGCGCGCATATTTAGAGCGTAAGAAGAATAGAATTAAGAAGATGAGAATTGTGGAGAATCAATCAATCCCACGTGTCTTTTTTTAGGGAGAAGGAATAGGGAGACAGGAAATCGTTATTATTGTTGTTGTACTCGCACGTTTAATATTCACACGCGACGTATGTTTTAAAGCTAATTAAGGCTAATTCAATTATATAACGCTCACTCGTGAAGCGCTACTACTCTCCCAAAAATCTACAAACTCTTTCTCACAAACTCTCACTCTCTTTAGTTTAAGCGGCGGCTTTCTTGGCAAGGGAGCTTGCGCGTCTCTTCGCGATGGACTCCGATCGTCGCTCTCTCTGCTCCTTGATTCTCATTTGCAACAATTTGTGGTACTCCCCAGCTTCAGCCTTGGATTTGGCAATCTTCGCCTTCTTTACCGCTGCTCTTGCTCTCTTTCTTTGCAATGTCAACGGAGTGACAACTCTTTGCACTTTTTGCGCCTTGGATTTCTTCTTACCGGTGGCCGACTCAAACTCTCTTCTCATGGAGTTGACGTACGGAAAGACGGAGTCTTCCTTGGACAACGCAAACAACTTGCGGATCTTCGACGCTCTCTTCGGACCGCGCATTCTCGGCACTTCGGTGTCGGTCAACCCCGGTACGTCCGCGTCGCCTTGCTTGACGATGACGACATTCAACACTGAAATGTCTTGCGAAACGATGCACCCTCTGCACGCTTTTCGGCGACGCTCCCCTTTTCTTCTGCCGTGGCCTTTAAAGCCTTGAGTGCCTCTGACTTGCAAGAGAAAGACGCGCTGGTTCGTCAACACGCCTTGCTTCATCCCGAAGCCTTGCTTGTCGTTGCCGCCCATGATTTTAAAGATGTAACCTTTCCATTCGTCGCCTAAAGAATCGGCTTCGACTTCGGCAGAGATGCGCTTGTCGTAAAACACACGGAGCTTGTTTTCATCCGTGATTTCAATCTTCTTTTGGCAGCCAGTGGCTGGGTTCGCGATGTTGAGCTGCGATTGATGTGCGAAAAAGAAAGTGAACGTGGTGGTGAGTTTTGAGTCATCGAAAAGACAGAGGAAAAAAGCGATACTAATCACGTCAAAGAGCGCAACATCAAAACCATCCAAATGGCTACGGAGAGCAGGAGAAGGACCTAAAGACCCTGCTCCGGACGACACCGAATGGTCGGAAATCGTCCGCGAGAGACACCGCGCACACGAAACGCGCGCTCAAAAACGACATCGACGCGCGAAATGCACGCATTCGCGTCCATTTCGATCACTTCTCCCGCTTTTTCTCCCGCGCGTCTTCGCTTTGCATCGGATTTAAAACGCGCGCATCTCTCCCTTTCTTTACGACGCGAAAGCGAACCCAAAAAAACGCGCGCATCCCCGTCGCCCCTCGCGCGCGTTCGCGCGAACCACGTTCGGTCCATCCCGAACGAGAATCGCGCGTTCGACGCACATTCGATCGGGAAAAAAGAATGATTCGACGCGAACGCGCGGGCTCTCGAAGTCGATCGAAGAAGAACAACACCGGCGTACCTTCATGATGGACGGTGGGGTGGGGTCGCGAAGAAAAATGAAGATTGGAAGGAGAGAGCTTACAAGAGGGCTCGTTTTGTGTGGTTTGATACCCTAAATGTAAATGCACAAAAAATTTGAAAAAATTGGAGAAAAAAGAAAGCGTCAAAAGGAAGACTTTGAGCGCGCTTTGGTGCGAGAGAGAGAAAGAAAGAAAGAAAGAAAGAAATGCGAGACGCGCAGAAGACGCGAGAACCACCACCACCAACGGCGAAGAATTGTGTGGGTCTCGCGTCGTCGTCGTTTGATGATGATGATGATGATGATGATGATGCCAACACCGCGTACGCATCCCTGCTCTCGCGATGGCCGGCGAGGAAAAAACACATCGATTTCCTCGTGGCGTCTCTGGGTGGATTTTCCGCGACCGCTAAAAAGAGTTTTGCCCCGAACGTGCACGTGCACGGCCCTCCGTGTGGTGGCAAAACGATGCTCGTGAGAGACGTTTTTGACGTGTTGCACGCGCAGTTCGGGTTTGCGTACGCGTACGTGAATTGCGTGGATGCGCACGATAAAAAGTTGATGTTTGAAGCGCTTTTGGAGCAGCTTCAGCCGTATTTCAAAGATGAGAGGAGACGACGTATGTTGAGGGAGAGAGCGAGAGCGATGGCCAATGAAAAAGAGATGAGAGACACGGAAGAAGAAAAAGAAAACGAAGGAGATCAGAATAATAAAACGGACGATGTAGAGGGATACGAAGCCGAACGTGAGGCGAGGATGGCGAAGAACGCGGAGAGGATGAAGTCAACCGGGGTGGATGACGCGTCAAAGAGGATGGCAGAAGCTGGGAATGGAAAAAGAGCTTTGGACGACGTTACCGCAGAGAAAGAGAAAACGAACATTCATAGTAATAATAAGAGCAGTGTTGACCAATCGACGACGACGTCTTTGGCGTTGGTCTCCGCAGCCGTGGTGAAAAACACATCCAGCGCCAACAGAAGGAAGCGGAAACGCGCGATTCACGTGGCAGATTTCGTGCAAGTGTTGAAAGAAAACTTAGATAGAAACGGTCCTAGAATTACCATTGTCCTCGACGACGCCCATCGACTGGCGGAGCAAAAAGACGATCGATTTTTACCAACGCTTTTGAAAATTGGCGAACTGACGAAACGGAATATTCACGTGGTCACCATCTCTTGCGAATCCATTCAAACGTTTCAAACTACCGTAGACTTAGTAAAACCGCAAACGATATTCTTTGGTGCGTACACGAAGAAGGAATTGATTGAGGTCTTATTGAAAGAAGCGCCGAGAGATATCGCGAAGGAACGGTATCGGGCATTTCTGGATCCCATGGTGGCAGCGTTTTATGACACGTGTCGCGCGCCGAGAGAGCTTCGAACGGCGTTGGAGCCGTTGTGGAAGAGGTACAGCGAGAAGTTATACGAGGCGATACGGAACGGAACGCCAGAGAACGAGTTACCGGAACCGCGAAGGTTATACGCTAACTTGATGAGCGCCAAGAAGAATAGAGAACCCACCGGCCCTTCTCAAGAACAAAATTACGCGCAGAAGCAGCAGCAGCAGCAGGCAAAAATTCACGCTGGACTCACCGTTCCCCTCTCAAAAGCGAACTTGGCGTTACAACGCGGCGAATGGCCCGTCCCAGAAGAGCGATACTTCACCGGCGAAGCCGTCTTGGAAGATGCAACTGGAGATGCTGCGAACACCACGAACACCTCCTACATCGCCAAAGCTTTAGACTTTGACATCCCAAAACTCACGAAGTTCCTCCTCCTCTCCGCATACATCGTCTCCAAAAACGACGAATCCGTAGACAACCGCCTCTTCGCCACCGAGGGTGCAGTTGGCAACCACCGGAAGCGCGGTCGCCTCGCGCACGACCGCAACGTCGACCGCGCCGCCCGTCGCTCCTTGGAAGACACCAACGCCTTCAAACTGGAACGCCTCCTCTCCGTCTTCCAACACATCGTCCGCCGATCGTACGAGGAAGGTGGTTCCGATCTCGCGGATTTGGAAGAAGAGCTCTTATCCGCGGACGTCTTCACGCAAATATCCAGCGCGACCTCGTTAGGTTTGCTCGTGTCGAGTCAAGGCGACGCCATGTGCGGCGGGAAATACCGGTCCTGCGTCTCCGACGAGTTAGCCGAGAAGTTGAGCAGGAACTTATCCGTCGATTTGAAGCACTACATTCACTACATCTAGACTTTAAAAAGAGGAAGAACAAGAACAAGAACAAGAACAAGAACAAGACTTAAAATTGTTGCGAGTGCTTGTGAGCACCAACACGTACTTGTAGTTGTCTTTTCTTTTCTCGTATAGGAGTTTGGTAGTATTTTCTTTCGTGTAAAAAATATCCGAAGCCCAAAAAAAAAACAACGGAATTTTAAGAAGAACTTTTCTTCGTCTTTCTTCGCGCGCAATAAAACCGCACGCGCGCGCGCACTTACACTCACTTGAATTCGAATCCATCGCATTCGAAACGCACCGCATTCGAATCACGCCGCATTCGTGGACGACGACCTCTTTTCGTCTTTCGAGACGAAGAAGGCTTCGCGACATCGTCGCGTTGCTTTCGTCGCTTCCGAGAGAGGGAAGAGACAGATATCTGACACAACGAGGGCGAGACCACCTACGCGCGCGCGCGCGCGTTCGGAGACGGACGACGACGAACGGAGAGACGCGGCAAGCGTCATGTGTGCCGCCGATCGAAAAGACGCCGAGGCGCTGGGGAGACACTTCGCGAAGACGCTTCGGATGAAGGAGGACGAGGAGCCCCCTGCCGACTCCAAGAAAACGAGGAAGAAGAAACCTCCTTCGATACCGACGCCACTTCGAGAGGAAAAGAAAGGAAAAAGTTTGGATTTGAGAGAGACGATCGAAAGGCTACGACGAGAGAAGAACAGGGCGGCGAAAGAAGAGGAATTCTGCGACAAAGAAGGACATCATTGCGATGAAACAGAAGAAGAAAAGATTTCGTCGAAGAATTCGAGACAACGCCGAATGGAAAGCAGAAAGGAGAAGAGAGAGAGAGCGGCGGACGCCTCGGCGCGAGAGCAGAATGACAAGACAGTGACCGCGGAGGATTTGAGAAAGAAGATGAAGGATGAAGGTGATGACAGCGCGGAAGCGCTAAATACATCGCAAGAGAGCATGGAAAAGTCGATGAAGAAGAAGAGAGAGGAGGGAAACGAGAAGAAGGGTGCCGAAGAAGGCCCTCCTGGGTACACGCAACCGAAGTATTCCGATTATCTCGCCATAAAGGCAAAGGAAGAGGAAAAAGAGAAGGTGAAGAAGGAGTACACGTCACCGTTCTCGCACATTTTGCAGAGCGCGCCGACGACTCTACCGCCGTCCTTTGATACGCCGCAAGGCGCGAGAGGGGAAGGTTTTGTTCTCGGCGATCGTGATAAGGTGCCGACATCTTTGTTTAACAGCAACTCGACGTGGCAAGGATCGGCGGCGTATTTGCCTCCAACAAAGTTGGCTCCGTCGTTTATTCCCCGCACGCCGTCGAAGGCGGACAACAACAACAACAACAAACAGCGCGAACGCATCCCGAGAGATGAAAAAGAGGACCATCTCACGGCAAACGACTTGTACAAAACTGAACTCTGTCGCTCGTGGACTGAAACTGGGGAATGCCGATATAACGATAAGTGTCAATTTGCACACGGTCGCGACGAGTTACGGTGCGTCGTTCGACACCCAAAGTACAAGACTCAAGTTTGTCGTACGTTTATGAGCACTGGACAGTGTCCATACGGAAGTAGATGTCGTTTTATTCATGAGAAACTTCCAGAGAAGGGCGTCTTGGGCACGCTCACGACGCAAGGGCACTATGTGATTACGGAAGACTGGAAACCGGGAGGCGGCAAAGACCCTTTGTGCTTGCGCAAAAACATCTCGGGAGAGTCTGGAGACATCGACGTCACCTGGGACGATAAAAAAGAAGACGACACGCCGAAGCGTCTCGGAATTTTCCGTCACATCACGCACGACGAATCGTTATCGTTGTCGGAAGGCCAACCTTCGTCGCCATCCTCGCCCACGTCCGCCGAAGAAGGCGAGATTCGAGGTGCTCTCAACTATCAGCAGCAACAGCAACAACATGAACAACAACAACAACAACAACAACAACAACAACAGCAAGAACGCGCAGATCAGCATTTAGAATTCGAAGGATTCGCTGGTCCTCTTCCTCGAACGCCGGATTCGAGCAAGAGATATTTTTAAGAAGAAGAAGAGAGATTTGTAAGAGAGAAAAGAGAAGAGAGAAAAAATACACAGAAAGACAAAGAGCCATCCTCTATATTAAGCAACCAATCAGAGGCTCCAAAGAGACTTATTCCTCTAAAAGAGACAAGAAGAAGAAGAAGAGACTAAGAGACTAAGAGACTATGCGGTATATAAAAGATATAACTTTTTTGAACTGTGGGCGTTTGTAATATATATATATCTATACTATCGCGTTGAGATTATTCGCACCGAAAACAAAAGACACGTGCACCTTTTGGTCCCACACACACGGGGGATTTCTTCGCGTATTTTTTTTTCTTCCTCTTCCTCTTCGAGGGCACGTCTTCTTTGTTCACTGCACACAGAGTAATTCTTTGCAAAAAAAGGTGTGTCCCCATCTCATTATTCCCTTTCTTTTCATGCCTCTTAAAAGAGAGATCTCGGGGTACAGTTTAGGGTTTGATGAAAGAAGAGAAAAAAACGCCCTACGAAAGCGCCTACGAAACGTCATACAGAACCACCCGCGACCACACCTCATCATCACCATCATCATCATGACGACGACGACGCCGACGCCCCCGCCAGGCAGGAGTCGTCATCGTTGCGATGACGACGATGACATCGACAGGATCCTTCTGGAGGCGTGTCCGACGCTCTTCGAGGTGGACGACGACGACGACGCGGTCGAAGACGCGCTCGGAACCATCGGCATCCCACATCATCCCCCCGCGGATCGGAATCGTCAGCGCGCCGACGGAAAGGACGGACGAGGAAAGACGACGAACAACGGCAGCGCGAAGAAGAAGAAGAACTTCATCAAAGCCGAGAAGAGAAGAACGACACCAATTATATCGACCGGGGGGTCGGACGGATCGTCGAGCGATGCGGTCGCGCGCCGCCAAAGCGATGAAAAGACGAGAAATCATTCTCATTCGGAAGGTGCCTCGACAGAGGCGGCGTTGAGAGACGTCGTGCTGAAGACGATGTCAGAGAATAATAATAATAATAATAATCAAGAAGAAGAAGAAGAAGAAGAAGACGTGGAGATGGGACGATCTCTGAGACAGGAGAATGCGGAAGGTGAAAAGAACGACGGACCGAGCGCGAGCGCAAAAAGCTTCGGGGGGAGCGTCGACGGATTGATGAAAGCGGCAGCCGCGAGAAGGGAGTATCGTCCAGCGATGAGCGAGAATTATAGCAACGATATGAACAATAGCAATGATAATTGTTTCGATGCGTTCGATTTGGACGATTTTATGGCGGATTTTGTGCCGCCAGAGATGAGTAACGTTCTGAAAGAATCCGACGCGCAAAGGAAGGATCGGTTGAGGAGAAATAGAGAGGCGGCGCAATTGTCGCGCGCGAGGAAGAAAAAGCAGTTGGAGGAGTTTGCAAACGCGGCTAAAGTTTTTCGAGAGCAATTTTTGCAGTCGAACGCGCTCGTTGGAAAGTTGGCAAATGAAAATCACGTGCTTAGGATGCACTTGGCGCATTTGGCGAGGTTTGTCACCGCCGATGCGGCGACGGAGGCAAAGAAGATGAATTTGCCATCTTTGCCGCCACCAACTTTGGCGATGCAATATTTACAACAACAACAACAACAACAACAACAACAACAACAACAACAACAACAACAACAACAACAACAACCGATTAGCGTAGGGTCACCAACCGTATCTCAACCAGCAACGGTTCCAGGAGGGAAGATCATGATCCCACCATTCAATCCGCACGCGTACGCCAAGGAAGCAGAGGTCAAGCGACCGGCATCCAAACGACAACAACAAGAAGAAGAACGACTTGGCAACTTATCGCCTTCGCCATACAATAACAATAATAAAAATAGCGGTCAACTTTCGAACACGAACTCGCCGAAGCGTCAACGAACGAAAAAATCTTCGGTCGTTGCTACGGCAACGGCACTAGCGCTCTCAACTGCGTGCGTGTTGAACAATACGAACAAAGCCGCGACGGTTGTTTCGAGAAGCGGTACGGCCGCTTCTATAGCCACGAACGTTGGGCGCTTGGCGACGCGACATTTAACGGCGTTACCAGATTTGCCAGAAGGCGTATCGGAAGGAAACGGTATCATAGCCTCTCCGGATCTCAAGCAAGCCCTCGAGATGAACTGGACCATGCCCGATCAAGCCGAAATGGAGAAGGATAAACATTCAAAAGCGCTCGCGTTTGCCTCGGAGGCGATTAAAAAACTGTCGTTTGACAACCAAGACGAAGACAAGAGGAAAGTAAAAGAGAAAACGAAGGAGGAAACGGCGATGAATTTGTGGTCGGAGGAAGACAAAAACGACAAAGAAACGCACACCATGCTCTTGGACGAGGAGGCGAACAAAGTCGATCCGTGGTTTGCCGCTTTCCGCGCGGCAAGAATGCACGACGTCATTCAAAAGATGTCCCGTGTAAATTGCGCTGAAGTCTTTCAATACAAGCTTCAACTGGAAGAGGACGATGACGTGAACGAACAAACCACGTCTGCGGCTGCGGCAAACATTGTCACGATTAACCCCGAAACGCCCGAACAACGCATCGCGAGAAAACGCAGTTCTGGAGCAATTCCATTGGACGATGGTTCGGGCTACCCGCAAACGACAACTTCGCGCACCGCTTTCCAAACGGAAACGCAAACGACGACGACGTCGTCTGGTGAGGACAACAACAATCCGTCTTCGTCCCTCGTATCGATGCTATTACCGCCGTGGGAGATGACAGACGGTGCGAACGATAAAAGCGCGGCGGCAATGTTGCGCCGTTTAACAAAGACGTTTATCGTCATGTTCTCCAAAGAAACCGGTACGTACACTACGTATGCGTGTCGATTACCGATCGCGAATTTGTAATACCTCTAAAAACTACATAGTAAAAGTCAAATGTGTATCATTCTTTAGTATGCGATCACAAAAATGCAACTAGTCCTACGCATGCTTTTGCTCTGCTGTATGCTTCTACTACTAATACATCTATTTACTACAGGTATGGTACGGTAGGTAGTACCTTATTATGTTTTCTTTCTTTAATTCTCTCCAAATGCCGCACGAATCGTATTTTGATTCCTTGCCATCGGTGATTCCGAAACATCAACTTTCTTGACCATTTTAGACGTCCCCATTTCTTTAACGCTCTTTTTATTATTCCCAAGAGACCTTTTCTTCTCGGAGGAAATTGAGGCATCTTTCTTCTCGGCGATATTCTCTTTCATCATTCTTTCCTTTTCTTCGAACCAACTCATGCTATGTTCCGGTTGATGATCGGTTTCGAAATCGATATGCACGAACGCTCTTTCCACCTCGGGCAACTTTTCGATGCGATCTTGCAGCGCCTCGCCAATATCATGCGCGACTCTTACGCTCATATCTTCCGGTAACACTACGTCCACTTCGACAAAAAAAGCCGGTCCAAACGTGTACGCGCGAACGGTATCGACGCCTAAAATCCTCGGATCTGAATTCCAGGCTAAATATGTCAGTTTGGATAAAAACTCCGGCGGTGCCGATAAACCAACCATGGCTTTAATATTCTCCAAAGCAGTCACCGACCAATTTTGCACGATGTACGCGGCTAAAATCATCGCCCCTAACGGGTCAAACCAATAGTACAACCTATCCCCGATAATAGCCGCGATCAATCCGAACGTGTTCGTGATCACATCGTTTCTGTGATCTTGCGCGTACGTTTGCACGCTCCTATTCCTACTCCCTCGACAATACAAAAACAGAAAAAATTTCACCACGATAACTCCAATCATTATCCCAATCACCAACTGCAAGTCCTCTAAATGGTGCGTGTGTTCCTTTCCGATTAACTGCTGCACGCCTTCGATAAAAACTTGAAACCCGAGCGTCCCCATGATGCACGCAAAGACTAAAATCCCGAGCGGTTGCATCCGACTCTTCCCAATCGGATAGAGATATTTGTTCATATTTTGCATGTGCTTATCGGTAAAGTATAAAATCAACCCGGAGATCAAATCTAAGAACGAATCCAACGCGCTGGTTATGATGGAGAGCGATCCGGATTGGACGGAGGCGAAAATTTTCACCGCCAACAGCAAAACATTCACGTAAAAGCTCGTTCTCAAGGCTAATGTCTCTTGTCTTTTCTGTTCTCTGAAATCCGCGTCGGATTGTAGCAAATTCTCGTCGTCGTCGTCGTCGTCGTCGTCTCGCGATCTCGCATCGCTGATCGGAGAGGACGGTGGCTGTTTTCCATACGTCGTCCGTTCGATGAAATTTTCCAACTCCTGAAACTGCTCGACGATTCGCGTCTGTCGAGAATAGTATTTCGCGACTTTACTCTTTGGGTTTTCGGATTGTTCCTGTAACGATGGAAGGCGGTTGCGCAGACCCTCTAGTTGTTCTCGGCGGAAAGACGCGCCCACGAGAGCTTGGTCGCGCGTGTCGCTCATCTTTTTTTCTCTCTCTCTCTGCTTCTCGTCCGGGTCGTTCGACGCGGCGACGCGTTCCCTGGGCCTTTGAAATAAATGAAGAGGGCGAGTACGATTGGATTTTTTTTTCTTATGTATAGATATAAATGGAGAAGAGAAGGTTGTTCAAAAAAAAACGCGAATGCTTGTCTCGATCGATTACACGCGATGTGCCCCCTCTCTATTTCTCTCACTCTCTCGCACGCCCCAACAAAGTTTCTAAGTGCAACACGCGACGTATTACACACGCATACATAAACACACGTATCATTCTCTCGATTGATGATCGGATCCTTTCGATCTTTAAAATTGGCTCTTAAACGCCCTTCCGCCTTTCTTAATCCTCTTCCCTCGGTGCTTCAACTGGCCGTTCTCGATGGCCAAATTCAACGCCTCCAACTGCCCAACGGTGTCAACTCCGTGCACGGCATCTTCCACCCACCCGAGTTTGATCTTGTATCCCGCCTCTATGACTTTATTTTGCTCCAAATCTTCGCTGATTTGCAACATCGATTCCGGCATGCGCACGTACTCGGGCAAAAAATCCGCGCGATATGAATATATCCCCAACTTCCTTAAGTACTTTGTTTTTGGATCGTACGTTCCAGTCTTATTGTGTGGAATAATAGCTCTCGAAAAGTATAACGCATTCATGTTCCTGTCCACGACCACTTTTACGTTATTTACGCCTTCCACATCTTTCCTATCAATCGCCGGTCGGCACAACGTCCCCATGCACACGTCGTCCTCCTCCGCCTCGCAGACGATTTGGGCAACCAAGTCGATGTGCTCTGGTTCGATGAAAGGTTCGTCGCCTTGAATATTAACGATCACGTCGTACTCGTCTCCTTTGTTGACGTATTTTCTGTACACTTCGAGGCATCTTTCTGTGCCGTTCACGCAGTTCGGATCCGTCAGAACGCATATCCCGCCAAAACTTTCAACCACTTTTTTTATTCTCGCATCGTCCGTGGCAACCACGCATAAGTCCAAGACTCTCGATTTACACGCGTTCGTGTACGTGTGCCAAATCATGGGCTTTCCCGCCAAATCCGCCAGAGGTTTCCCCGGGAATCGCGTGGAGCCGTACCGCGCCGGAATGATGCCTAAAACTCGCGGCGCTTTCCTCTTGTTCTGCTCGTCGATGGATGCCGGTAAACGACCGGACGGACCGTCGTGCTTGTGCGTCCGCGCGTGGGCCGCTTTTCTCGCTCGGTAGTCCACCTTACCGTCCTTGTGCATGCCCGCGGGCGTGGACGGACCGCACCCCATGTGGCAAACCGAGAAGAGACGTGGGCCGGCGACCAAACTATAAGAGGAAGGCCGATTGGAAAGTGCCGATTTTTGGAACAAAAAATGTCGAGATTTCTTCAAAAACGAAAGAGATATTTTTAAGACGTTTTCGTCGTCCGCGTGCCGCGCGGCGTTTGCTATTAATTATTCTATGCGCGTTTATGCCGCGCGTGTTTTTCTCTCTCTCTCTCCCTCTCTCTTTCGTCTCCCTTTGGCTCGGTTCTCTTTACGGTTGACTAAAAGAAGCCTCCGGACGCGCCGCCGAAACCGAACCCTCCGGACCCTCCTCCAGATCCGCCAAATCGCGCGTTGCCGTTCCCTCCTGGTGGAGGCGGTCCGCGTGTGTGGAATCTATCGGGCGGTTCGCGACCGTTTGGGGTCGGTAAGCCCCCCGGCATGCCGCCGGGGACGCCTTCGAACCCGGAAAAGTCTCCTCCCGGGTCGGGGAAGAGATGGCCTCTTCCTCGTCCCGGACGCTGAGGAGGGCCGCCAAGGCCAGGGATAGACCCGGGAGGTGGTAACGGATTGAAACCACCCGTTGGATCTGGGTTCGGGTATAAATCGTACGCGCCGCCGGTTATGCCGGGAACGAAACCGGGGAAACCCGGGACGATTTCGCGTTGCGGATTGAACGATCGATGATTGTCGTTACCTCCATGTCCTCGTCCTCCTCGGAACGACATGTTTTCGCGCATTCTGTTCATGGATTCCTCTCGGATTCGCGCCTCTTCACGTTCTCTTTGGTTTTGTATTAATCGTTTATATTCTATTTTCGGGACAATCGCGCCTCCGTTTGGTCGAAAATCATCTTTCGTCCTCACTTCCGCGGCGCGGACCGATCCGGCGACCAGTCTCCCGGCGTCCACTTCCATCGCCTCCACTTCGCGAATAATCCCAGGAAACTCTCTATCGATCGCATTCAAGAACAGGTTATCTTGTTGTTTATCGTTCTTTCCATCAATCACCGCTTTAAACGCTTTACACGTCGCCGTCAATGCGCACAAATCCACTCCTCGAACTTTGGCGAAAATCCGTTCCAACAATTCCTTCGGCGTCGCGCGTAAACTCGGCGGTTCCCGTTTGTTCGGTACCGTCGCGACGGCTTCCCCGTACGCTCTGTAGATTGGATCAAACATGGACTCGGAAAATAGTTCGTGCAGTTCGCCGTCCGATTTCGGCAAATATGAGTTCACGACGCGACTCTTCTCAAACGCCTTCTTCGCGTCGAATATCTTCTTCCCGCTTCCGGAAGACGTACACGCGTACGTCTCGTCCCGAAAGGTTGCAAAAGTACAAAATTTTTTTGGTTGTTTCTTCCCGCCATCTACTGCTTGAAGCACGATATCGAATCGCGTCGCGACGCGTTCCTCGGGAACGGCCAGGTACGCGCGGGCGCTCGACGCCGCCAAAGAAGAGGCTTCCCTGTCTTCGTCGTCTTCTTTTGGCAGAATTGGTTCGGTGGGGTTCAACAGCGTCGCCCCAAGACTCACCGCGTACGCGTGTTGCGCGAGTGCCGTCAGCGCGTGCGGTCTTTTCTCCTCGTTTTTCAAACTCGCGTCGTGGTCGCGGCACGCCTTCGCGAACGCCGCTCGAAACGAGGAGGTCGATTCACCAGAGTCGTCGTTCATGTTTTGTCTCTCTCAAAACAGTTTCCAATTCAGTTACTAATGTCTTCTTCTTCTTCTTCTTTGTCTTCTTCTTCTTCTTCTTCTTCTTCTGCGTTTTGGGAAAGTCAAAGGTTCGAACGAAACCCTCCTCTTCCTTCGTAGCGCGCGTCGTCGTCGTCGTTCTTCGCGAGTAGTGTATCGACTTTTTCTTCCATCGCTTTTAAAGCGTCGCTCTCGAAGCACATTTCATCACCGCTCTCTCCTTCGTTGGACCAAAACAAAAAGGCCATAAAACCCTAAATTATATAAACCCTAAACATATTTCCTCCTTTCACCCACCTCTTACCCTCTTTGAACTCTCTCTCGTTTCTATAAAAGAACGACGCGCGCGTGTCGCCCCAGAGAGAGAGAGAGAGAGAGAGAAAAAAAAAAAAGCTACTATGGCGGGGGGGGGGGGCGCCGCCGACCCGACGGCGGTACAAC
>Ga0163180_10001223_pt1 | contig 14644 bp, 11 predicted proteins | sample AtlANTMetagenome_2_FD_109647 | JGI IMG/M metagenome (GOLD analysis project Ga0163180, IMG submission 109647) | Marine eukaryotic phytoplankton communities from the Atlantic Ocean - Atlantic ANT 4 Metagenome | ecosystem: Environmental > Aquatic > Marine > Oceanic | place: North Atlantic Ocean...
CGTAGCCCATCTGTTATTGGCGAGTGCATCCTCCAAGGCGGGCGAACAAGAGGCGACCACCGGACTGGCGAGAAGGGCCAGACCGGAGATTTTGTGTGTATAGAGGTTGATGTCTTGGATCAGCATTCTTCCAGAAAAGCCCTGTGCAATGACTATCGGGCGATCATGTTTGCTGATGGCAAGGCGGATATTCTGTTGCATCTGGAGATCGGTCTGGGCATGCTCTAAAAACCGTACAGACCATACATCAAAACCCTCTCTCCACAAATGTGAAAGAAGTGGATTGAGCATTCTTTCTGTCCATCCTGGACTGATTAGAACCAAGACTGTAGGCTGGTTATGGGTTTGGATCCGATCGAGATATTGGGTATGAAGGGCTTCAGGGAGGGCCCATAGGAACGCAAGGAAAAAAAAGATCATATCGTTATGCGGCTTCTTCTTCCTCTTCCTCTTTTCCTGGCCAGATGAGGGATGCAATGACCCCAAGAGAGAGCATTAGCAGTACGACATACATACTGACCTGTGGTTCTATATGCATCCAGTGTGGCAAATCAGGCAGATCGAAGTTCTGCTTGTTATCAAAATTATCGTAGGAATGAATGAACATCTTGGCTGCGATGAAAAACAGAACAAAGATCACAGCGGTTTCAATATGAACGAGATATTTGGTCAGAACCACGAGTACAAAATACAGAGAACGAAGCCCCAAAATGGCAAAGATCATCGAAGAGAATACCAATAACGGCTCTCGTGTAACCGCGATAACTGCAGGGACCGAATCGACAGCGAACAGTACATCAGAGCCTTCAATCACCAAGAGACAGACAAAAGCCGGCGTCATATATCGAGCTACTGAGGTGTCGACCTCGAGATCGGTATCTTCTTTTGCTTCTTCAGCGGCTTTTTTTCCAGAGATGAAGAAATTTTTTCCGACCAGCTTGGGGAATATTGGATAGAAGCGATGGAAAAATTTGACCAGCCACATCTCTTCATAGTTCGGTTCTTCTTCGGTCTCTTCTTCTTCGGAGGATTTCCACATCTGCCACCCCGCATAAAAGACCAGGGCTCCAAATATTAATTCTGCATATCCGGCGAACGTCAGCAAAAAAGTTCCCAATCCAACAAAGATCCCACGAAAGATAATGGCACCCAAGATTCCAAAATATAGGATACGATGCTGCAGAACATCCTTGATATTAAAGAACTTGAAGACCGCAATGAACACCATAAGATTGTCTACCGATAAGGTCTTTTCCAAAACATACCCTGTAAGAAACATGCTTGCGTAGTGGCTTTGCCAATTAGATAGATCCTCTTTACTGTGCTCTTTAATCATTTCTCCAAGAACCAGCTCAGGCGGTCCAAAATTTAGCCAGCCCCAAAAACCCAAAGACAATAAGATCCAAAATATTGACCATATGACCGAGCCTTTAAATGTGATCTCCTCGGAATTTCGATGCTGAAGCAGATCGATAATCAAAGAAAAGAAGAAGGCTCCCATAAAGATAGCGACCGTAATGGTAGGAAAACCCATAGGAGGAAGATTGGTCATTGCTTCTTTGGCGGTTTCAGTATGTGCTGCTTCTGCAAAAGCAAAGTTGTTCAGAAGAAAGAATAAGTACATAATTTAAATACGCTTCATATGGTTGAGAGAAAAGAACGATACTTCCTTTATCGTAATTACTCTAAAATTGCGATAAAATAATCATTCTCGTTACTTTGATGGGTTTTTATAGCGAAAAACACGAAGATTCTCAGTCAACGCAAAGAATAAAATCTGAATTTTATCCCTCTGTTTTCTTGACTACAGTATATCAATATTCAGATGTCCCAATATTAAAAACATGGCGGTCATAAAAATGGCCCCAAGAGCACATACAATCAGATTGGCATCCTTGGTTCCAAACCGACTGTTTAAAGAGAGAAAAACAGACATTGAGAGTCCCAGAAAAGCAATGCTTGCGGTATGAAAAAATACCTCATGGGACCGAAAATATATCATCAGTCCAAATCCAAGAGTACTCAGTATATTGGCGCAAAATATCATGGCAAGATCCAATCGAAACTGTGGTTCGCGATCTCTCTCGATAGATGAAGGAAAGGTTTTTTCTGGGATGTTGGAGTGCTCGACCGAATTGGAGCCGATAGAAGGCATGGTTTTTCCAGAGAAGCTCTCCATTTCTTGTATATTGTTTTCGATTGGTTTACTGGTGCGCAAGGTGGTTTCAATGGGTTTTTCAAAACCATCAGAATTTAGGCTTGGCTCAGGTCCAAAAGCAAGATTTGTATTGATCTCTGGTCGAGGCTGTTCGATTCGAGATTCATCGAGATGTGTTCGTTCGTCATCCAAGATTCGCTTGGGCATAGCATTGGAAAAGATCTCGTTTATATTTTTTAGAGATTTTTCAGATTCAACACTTTCGATTTCTTTTTTCGGAGTTTGAATCTGTAAAACACCTGTAGGTCTGCGAATTTCAATTCGATATCCGCATTTTCTACAGGTCGTTTTGCTGATGGCTTTTTTCAGCTTACTTTCTGGAATGTTGTAGACCGTCAAGCACTGAGAACAGGTAACTTTCATTACAAACTCTATTTAGAGAAATCGTACTCTCTACATATAATTTCTTTTTTCATGACATTAATTGGAAATGTTTGTGAGTATTCGGAATCATTACAGCATAATCACGGTGATTTGGTTACAAGGGTTCCTGAATTTTTCGGAGTGACCCACTATGAGTATCAATTTACGCAATATTGCGATTATCGCCCATGTTGATCACGGCAAGACGACTCTTGTTGATCATATGCTAAGGCAAGCAGGAACATTTGGCGATCATCAAGAGATCGCAGACCGTGTCATGGATTCCATGGATCTCGAACGAGAAAGAGGGATCACGATTTTGGCAAAACCCACTGCCGTATGGTATAAAAAAACCAAAATAAATATCGTAGATACGCCGGGTCATGCCGATTTTGGTGCAGAGGTTGAGAGAATTCTCAAGATGGTTGATGCTGCGATTTTACTTGTCGATGCGAGTGAGGGGCCGTTGCCTCAAACACGATTTGTCCTGGGAAAAGCTTTTGAGGCTGGGATTAAGGTTTTTGTATGCATTAATAAAATCGATAGACCCGATGCCCGAGCCGATGAAGTTCTTAGTGAGATCTTTGATCTGTTTATCGATCTGGATGCAACCGATGAACAGGCGGATTTTTCTGTAATCTACGCCTGTGCAAAGGAAGGCTACGCACATACAGAGAATAAACTCGAGCCTGGAGATCTTCGTCCGCTGTTTGATATGATCGTTGATGAGGTTCCATCTCCGAAATTTGATCCTCAAGAGGTTCCACAATTTTTGGTTACCCAGCTCGGGCATGATAAATATCTCGGACGCTTGGCTATCGGACGATTGTTTAACGGACGCTTGGTTCGCAATCAGGATTTACTCTTGGTAGGGGAAAATACCCAAAAACGCGTCAAAATTAGTCAGCTCTTTACCTATGAAGGATTGGAAAGGGTTCCAGCGGAGTGTATTAAGCCTGGAGATATCGCCTGTATTGCTGGAATCGATGAGCTGAATATCGGTGATAGTCTTACCGATAAAGAAAATCCCAAGCCGCTACCACGGGTTCATATCGATGAGCCGACCATTGGGGTTATGTTTTTGCCCAACCACGGTCCGTTGAGTGGTAAAGATGGAAAATTTGTTACCGGTCGGCAGATCCGAGATAGGCTGTATAAAGAGGCCCTTCACAACGTATCGATTCGAATAGAAGAATCCGATACGGCGGATGGTATCCGATTGTTTGGGCGTGGTGAGCTACAGCTGGCGATTTTAATCGAACAAATGCGAAGAGAGGGTTTTGAAGTCTGTGTCAGCAAGCCTGAGGTGAAAATAAAACACGAAGGCGATCGAATGATAGAGCCTTTTGAGCTTGCAACACTCGATTTTCCACAAGATTTTATGGGGATCGTCACTGAAAAACTCAATACCCGGAAAGGATCGATGATCGATATGCATCAAAATGATTCGGGTCGATATCGTCTTATCTATCGAATCCCTTCTCGTGGTTTGATCGGCTTTCGAGGTGAATATCTAAATGATACGCGAGGACAGGGTCTACTCAATACGATTTTTGATGGTTGGGATGATTATGCCGGTGATTTTCTTTTTCGTCTCAATGGCTCCATGGTCGCCGATCGAACCGGATCGACCACAGCCTATGCTCTGTTTAATCTCCAGCAACGTGGGAATCTTTTTGTCGGCCCTGGAATCAGTGTCTATGAAGGGATGATTGTAGGGGAATGTGCCCGTCAAAACGATCTCAACGTCAATATCTGTCGTTCGAAGCAGCTCACCAATATTCGATCTGCGGGTGCGGATACCAAGTTGATTTTGGCACCACCGATGCAGCTCACCATAGAGAAGGCATTGGAGTTTATCGCTGAAGATGAGCTGGTAGAAATTACACCAAAAAATATTCGGCTGCGTAAGAAAGAGCTCCGCTCCAATATGCGTAGTGTGGTGCGAGGCGTCAAAAAGGGCTCATGATCACTGCTGTTGTTCTTACAAAACAAGGCGGAGCGCTTCTCAATAATTGTCTGATCAGTATTCAACAACAAAGTGTATCGATAGCGAATATCATCGTGGTTCATAGCTTTCCTTGTGCATCGCAGGAAGCCGTAGAATATCGTTATACAGCTGGCTATAAAGGGTATTCACATGCTGTGAATATTGGTCTGCAAAATCTAAAAACGGAGTATGTATTTGTCCTGAATGATGATACCGTTCTCGATCATCGATGTGTAGAGATGCTTCTTCAAGAGGTGGATCAGGATACGATTGTACAGCCACAGATTCGTTTTTTGGATGTTCCCGAGAAGATTGAAAACACCGGACATTGGATATTCTCTGATGGTTTCAATATGGCGAGAGGAAGAGGGGAGTCGATCACAGCAGAATTTGACAACCAGCTGCTGGTTTTTTCGGGTGCCGCTTTTTTGGTTCATCGGAAAACCGCTGCAGATATAGGGTCTTTTGATGAAGATCTATTTTCTTTTGGTGAAGATTTGGACTGGTCTTTAAGAGCGATTCGGTTGGGCTATAATATTCGCTATGTCTCTCCATCGATTGTATGGCATAAGCTGAGTGGAAGTCATCCACAGGGTGGATTGAAAAAAGGTTTTTTGGTAGAAAGAAATCGCATCTGTGCCATGATTCGATCCTGGCCACGTGAGCTGATTCTCCGTTCTTCTTGGTATACAGCCTGTCGTCTGTCGATGATGGGATTGGGTATGATTTCGAAAGAGAATACGCCTCCGGATGGTCGGGTTTTTTCTACCGCTCTAGGTGCCATGTTGGGTTTGATCGGATCATGTCCTCATATGACGACCGCCTATAAAAAAAGAAAGATCGATCAATTGCGATGGCAAATCGATGACGAAGATTTTATTGCTATGATACAAAAACATCTTCCCCCCAAACAAAAACTATGGAATCCTCGCTTTTTTTAATACCCTGCTATGGACATCAGGCAGAGCTCAGCGCGATACTTGCTGCGCTGCAAGACCAGCATATTTTGGTGGTGGATGATGGAACCCCGAAGCCGTTGTCTACAGATACACCCTGTATTCGACATTCGAAAAATCGCGGCTATGGTGCAGCACAAAAGACCGGTTTTCACTATGCCCTTGCGAATGGATTTGAGCGCGTCGTGCTGGTGCATGGAGATCATCAGTATTGCACTTCGGCTTTACAACAGGCTGTGCAGCAATATCCAAATGAAGAGATTTTGTTGGGCAGTCGCATGCTTATGAATGCCCAAGCAATGCCGTGGTGGAGGAAATCAGGAAATCGACTGCTGACATCATGTGTCAACCAACGCTATCGATCGGCCTATACCGACTTGCATACAGGAGGACGCATATATTCACGACAATTCTTAAAACGATTGCCCTATTTTTCATTTTCAGATGACTTCATTTTTGATCACCAGGTACTGCTTTGGGCTCTTCAAAATCAGGTGCAGATCAAGGAATTTCCCATGCCGAGCAAATATGATGAGACCGTGAGCAGCATCTCATTTTGGCGTGCGGTACGCTATGGTTTTGGATGTCTCAGAGGGATCTACTTTCCCACCAACCCCAAACTTGACCCACGAACTCCGCGAGATTAGTTCGCCGGTTCTGGTTTTGCCGCATAATGGAGAGAAGCTGTCTCCATTGTGGTCGCTCGAGTTTTCCAAGCTGATGTAATTGAAAATGGATGGCTCTCTCTCGATCAAATAGACTGCGAGGATTGCGCTGATGGGAGTGAAAGATTTGTGCCTGTGGCATACAGCCGATACGTCTACCAATAGACCACCATACATCTTCTGCAATTGGGGCATCAGCAAGCGGCCATGCACGTAGATCGTCACTGCGGTAGAGCGCACCAACATGATCTGCTTGCGGAAAGGGATACACATTGTCAGCGGCAGGCATCCAGCGGGAGATTCTCTGCTTGGTAATCGAATCGGCATCCGGCCACGGGAGCTGGCGCGGTAGGAGAATATCCCATTGTGTCGTCTCCATTTCTTGAATCAGATGAAGAAGCATATCTCCTATGGGATATGCATCTTGCACCGAAAAGAAGGTATATTTTGTATCGATATACGCAAGAGCCTGTTTTCGTGTATGCGCATGTCCGGTCCAAGGCAATCTTAGAATGTTGAGGTTTTCTGGTGGTTCCTGTATTGATGTTGGTCCATTGTTATTGGAAAGGAGCAGGACTTTTTTTGCTTGCGGATAGGCATGTTGTGCCAGTATCGTCGGTACACATATAGGAATGACCACGGTGACATCGAGCCTGATATTGCTTCTTTTCCAGATGCGAGCAGGATTATCAATAGGAAACGCTTGATGGTTTTGCGCTTGCAGGAGCCGATAGCGCTCAGAAATATGCATGGGTATACAATTTAACTTGGTGGACTTGTATATAATAAAATACACACCGCGGTGATTAAATACAAGAAACCATTGATGATCATCGGCTTGTCTTTGAGAAGGGTTTCATCAGGAGCCCCTCCTTCTCCAAGTACGGATACCAGGTAAATATAGCGAAAGACACCAAAAATAACAAAGGGTAAGGTCAGTCCTAACCATTTGTTATTATCGGGACCGACAGTATAAAGAGCATAGGATATAATCGCCCCAGAGCTGGTAATTGCTTGCAGCTCTTGCACGAGAGGTACGGAGTAGTCTTGTAGGTTTTTTCTTGTGGATCGATCTTTGACCAGAAGAAGCTCGCCTCGCCGCTTATTGAAACCCAAAAATAGAGCCAGAAATCCAGTACAAATAAGGATCCAAGGGCTAATTGGAACATTGATAGCGAAGGCTCCTGCGACCACGCGCCATAGAAATCCAAGAGCAATAAACATGATGTCGAGGAGCACAATATGCTTAAAGTAAAAGGAATAAGACAGTGTTGTAGCGAGATATAGACAGGTAATGAGGAGTAGGTATGGGGATAGCATATAGGCGATGGTACAGCCAAAGGCCAAGAGCAATACAAACTGAACATAGGCCAATGGAATAGAGAGTTCACCGGCTGCAATGGGTCGTTTGCATTTTTTGGGATGCGCCCGATCTTCTTCTACATCCATAATATCGTTGAGAATATAGCCACTGCTGGAAACACAGCAAAAAGCGGAAAATCCACAAAGAGCATAGACCCACATATCGGGGTTTAGGAAGTTCTTTGAGAAGATTAACGCCGCAAACAAAAATATATTTTTGAGCCATTGCTTGGGGCGCATCGCAGCAATAGCTGCTATGGGCAGGGCTCTGGACATGTTGTTTCCACAGGTAATAGAATAATGAGGTTTTGGTTTTTCACGATTGAGATATCGGTTTTAAGTACAGATTGTTCATTATGTAATATGTTTAATTCTATAGGATTGTCAAGAGGTAGGTTGGAGATTTCGGTGAATGGTTTACCATTGGCTTGCAATGAAAATTGTGGAGGGAGCATGACCTTAAAGCTTGGTGCTGGAGAAAATTGTTGCCCAACAATAATGCCAAGAAACAGAGAAAAGAAAACAAAAATGGCGGAAAAGAATATCCATTTGTTGGTGAATTTCATATCTGGGGGGGGTGTCTCCTTTTCCTCTTCTCTCTCCACAGGGGCGGCATTTATCACATGATCCTTAACAAAGATTTGGGTATCCTTGGTGGTGAGTGTTTTCGAAACAAAGGTTGGTTGTTCTTCCCATTGTGAAAAAGAGGTAAGGACAATACTTTGTGCAAGATCCACAGAAGTGGTGCCACTGAGAGGAAATCGGCGAATCAAAATATCGTACATGGCATTGATACTTTGAAACTGGACTTTGATATCGCGAGAACGAGCTTGTTGTGCGATGCGAATCAGATCTTTTGGTGGATTTTGGAGCAGCATACATAGCTGATAGAGTATGGTGCCAATACTGAAGATATCTTGTGCACAGCGATGTTGTGGATTGGGATGACGGTAATTCGAGTCTGCCGGCAAGGAGCACTGCATTGCAAATCCTTTAATTTTTATCGTACCTTGCTTGGTAATTAGGATTTGATCTGGAGTAATATTGTTGTGGTGAATGGGCTCAGTATGCTGCTGAATAGCATAGTTTAGTGCTTTGAGAATTTCGGTTGTGATATAGACGATGTGCTCGAGATTTATGGGCGCCTTTTTTTGTACAATTTCCAAAATTGTCAGTGCTTCAACAAATTCATAGGCAATATACCAAAAATCATTATGCTGTCCCACATCTAAGACCTGAAGAACATTACTGTGGTGGAGATGCGCACATTTTTTGGCCATGGAGAGACTTTCGAGCCACTCGTTTTCATCTGTAATAATACGCAAAAGAATATCTCTGCGAAAATCTTTGGCTCCAATTAGATGGGCCAAAAAAAGATTTGGATCTTTGGGATCTATCTGATGAATGGGAAGATATTTATTTGCAATGCGGGCCATTTTTACCAAAGTTCCTGTTTGCTTAATTCACCGAAGAGAAAATGTTTATGACTGTGTGCGCGTTCTTGGAAGAATTTTCTCTCTTCTGTTATAGACTGTTTTTTGATTTTTCGTCTGATCAGATCCAAATATAAGCATCCAATATAGAGATCGGTCCACTCTCGTTGTTCGCATTCCTCCATGAGGGTATTCATTCTTCCATCAGAAGAAAGCTCGGCGACATGGCGAATTAGATCGGCAAAGAGCATAAATTCGGTATGGCCATTGGATTTGGCATGTTTGTGTAATATGGTGGCTTCTGCTGCGGCTTCCCGTAGGAGCCCACTCACCAATAAAATCCGTCCTTTTTCTGCGAGAACTCGCGATTGGGCATAGCCCTGTCTCGGGATCTCGATCACCTCTAGCGCTTTATCCAAATCTCCTGTCATCCAATACCATTTTGCTAAAGCAGCGGGCCAGTGATCTCGTCCTTGTCCTGGAGAGAGGTTTTTATAGGCTCGGATGGCGCGCTTTCCTTCTTTGGAACGACCACTAATAATAGAAGCCTCTAGCATAAGGGTCCATGCTTGTTTTAGTAGGCATTCATCTTGAAGGGTTTGTCCCAGTGCAATGGCCTCATCAAGCTTATCAAAACCTTGATCACATTCTCCTCTTTCAATGGCGAGCTGGGCTTGGATTAGTGCACAGTATGCGCGGCTGTCAGCACGAGGATTTCCTTGATGGATATACTGTGCACAGCTGCGAATATGCTGATATGCCGCGCTTCGATCCCCTTTTTCTAGATAGCAGATCGAAGCGTTGATCAAGAATCCTAAAATACAGCGTTGGATATGAACTTTTTTTGAGAGTTCCAAACCTTTTGTGCATACCGTTATCGCTTCTTGGTATTTCATTGCGTGGGTTAAAAGAGCGGATTGGGTGATTTTTAGCAGAAGAAATTTCTCTTGGACGATACGGAGAAGAGGCCCTTGGAGCTCAGAGAAGAGGTTTTGTGCATAGCTAGAGCCAATCATACAGATCTGGCTTCCTTGTGCCCATTGTCCTTGCTGTAAGAGCGCCAAAGCAATGGTTCGATATAGCTCGAGTCCAAGATGTGGGAGCATTTTATGGAGCTGTTCAATCAGCCTTTGGGTTTCTCTGAGGATATCTTTGGTGATTTTTTTTCTTCGCAGATTATTGGCCAGCACCAAGGCTTTAAATTGCAATTGCTGTGATTCATTTTGAATCAGTTTTTGCAGCGAGACAAATTGTGTTTTTTGAATTTGTCCTTCATCATGGTAGAGGTTGACCATGGCTTTGGCATACACAACCGTGAAATGGTCTTGGATTTTTTCCCAGTTTTTGATGTAGGCGATCCAGCGATATGCCTGTGGATAGTTGTTGCTATTAATGGCAAAATCCAATGCTTGGATGAGCTGTCGAGAAGGATCTTCTTTTGCTCGAATTTTATGCATCGCGACCATGGAGTGTCTTAGATCAGAAAAGGTAAATCGCTGCCAAGCTTGGGCAGCGAGTAGATTTTTTTGATGGTCTTCTTTTTGGGATGCAATGGTTTTTGCGATCGTATCGTTGGCAAAATCATACCATGTGCCCTGCGGTAGGTCGACAGGGATTAAAACTTTTTGCTGTAAAAGAGATGGGAAATCTGGGCAGAGAAGCTCAGCAACCTCTTGTGGAAAGGGGGTGGTTAGGACGCCCAAAGAACCCAGCTGCTGAAGAGTGGGATGATGTGTGTGCTGGGTATCCTTCCATGTTTCAATGGTTTTCCAAGCCCGAATACAGCTATGTAGCGGTGATGAAGAGAGCCCCTCGACGACAAACTGTCCTTTTGTCAGCTTTGGAAGGATTTCTTTTGGGCATAATTGATCCCATACCGCTCTTTCTTTTGATATCGTCCATTCCGGAGCTTTGTTGGAGGGTAAAAACGTGGCAGGATGACGAGAGCTTATCCATATTTTGACACCCGAGATATCATGAGCAGCGAGCTCTTTGATGACAGAATAGGTATAGCGATCGGCTTTGTGTAAATCCCAAATAATAATTGCGATTGGAGAGAAATGGGAAAAGACCTGTCTTAAGGCAAAGGCTATATCTTTAGGATTGTCGGTTGATGGGGATTTGTTCGGCACGACGATCGGTAAATTGGGAGCAATTTTCCGTAGAGTCGAGGCATACTGTCCAGCAATGATGCGCCTCTCTTCTTTTCCCAAAGGGAGAAATAGAGATTCCAATATTTGGATAAAAGGATGGAGGACATCGATATATGTACATGCTCCGGCGACCGATCGATAGCCTTGTATATGCCACAGACGACGCGCTTCTTTTATGGTTCTACGTGATCCAGAACCCATCGGACCATAGATGATCTGGCTTTGCTGTAATATGTGCTTGGCATTTCCAACATAAATGGGTGGCTCTGGCCAAGGAATTGGAGGGAGAGGGATATTGTGCATCAGTTTTCTTAAAAAATCATGTACTTGCACTGCAGAGGGGCGTTCATCGGGATCGAGCTGGAGTAATTGTTCGACCAGATATGAGATAGAAAGGGGTATTTTGGGGTTTTTGAGAATTAAGGGGGTCGGCATTCCATTTCTATGGATGTCGACAGGAGGGGTTCCGACCAATGCCTCGTAGATGCATATTCCGAGTGCAAAACAATCTGTTTTTTGGTGGGTCGCATGTGATATTCTTTGCTCTGGAGACATATATGCGAGTGTACCGATGGGATTGTTCTGTAGCTGGATCTCTCCGAGTGAACAGGCTTGACCAAAATCGAGAAGTGTCACCTTATTGTCTTTGCTAACGATGACATTATTGGGCTTAAGATCAAGATGGATGAGTCCAAAATCATGCATAGCAGCAAGAGCCAGAGCGAGCTGTGAGGAGAGATGAATACAGCGGCGAATCTTTTCTGTAAATGAAGAGGTCTCTTGAATTGCTTGATGAAAATGGATTCCGCGAACCAAATCCATCGTGTAGAATACGTAGCCCTTGTCTACTCCCATTTCATGGACATGGATAATGTGCGGAAGACGTAGGATACGAAGGCGCTCGAACTCTTTCCGAAAGGCCTGAACATGCTGATTTTTCGGTCGTGCTTTTAACGCGTATTCCTTTCCTTTTGAGCAGCGAACCCGCCAGACCTCTCCGTCGCCACCGATCCCGATTCGCTGCTGTAGCTCGAATTGTTGAAGTCTTAGATGTGGGCGCAGCATTAGATTGTGTCCAAGATTTGCTGTGCGATGCGGGTACTGACAACCATGGTTGAGAGCTGTGGATTCACCCCGAGACTTGATGGGAAAACACTGGCATCAGCGATGTACAGACCTGAGATTCTATGGCTTTCTCCGGTCGGTTTGATCACGGATCTGGTCGGGTCCAGCCCCATCGGACAGGTTCCCATGGGATGAGCAGCATAGAGTGTAAAATCTTGAATTTCTCGATCTTTTAGCTGATGCTGAAGCTCCTCAGGATCATTAATGATACCAATTCCATGAATAGGAGCACGAAGGTCTTTGGCACCACCCGCAAGGAGAACTTTGGCGACAGAAACCAGACCCTCTTTGATTCGATTCACATCTTGGGGATGAAAATCATAGTGAATATCAGCTGATCCATCGCGTTTCGCTCGAACGCGGCCGGTTCCTTTATCAGAGACCATGACCAACATTCCACACATATATGGTAGCAGCTCGAATCCTTGTTGAAAGCGAGAACCAACAAAGCCTGCAGCCAGTAAGCAGGCTTCTGGTGGTGCAGAAAAAGTGTGTGGAAGTACGCCCTTGAGATTGGGAGGATGATAGTATGCACCTTGGGTGGCGCCTTGCCACATCTCTATTTTTTCATCCGCGATCCCGATCAGAGTACTTCCGGGATGAACCTGTAGTCCTTTTCCAACATGTGCACCGAGTATATCGGTTGCTCGGCTATGCCATAGAAGTCGTGGGGTTCCGATGGCGCCAGCGCTAATGATGACTCGTGGTGCCAAAACCTCAACCATTCCTCCTCTCTCTTTGGTATCGGGATGGATACTGGTTCCACGCACCCCGATGATTGTATTCTCTTCTATGTAGAGCTGATCGACCTGAACCTCGGCATGAATAATCGCATTTTGTTGGGCTGCTACAGCCAGAAAATTTAGATTGCTCGAACCTTTTCCACCAGCCGGACAGCCATAGTAGCAGACGCCACAGCCGACACATCGAGGTGTACTCCGAGGCGCATATCCGCCTTCATAGCCAAGTTTTTTTATGCCTCGTACAATCAGCTCATTGTTTTTTCCGGCAATCGCCTGAGATGTAATCTGTACTCCAATGAAAGAAGAGATCTCATCATATAGAGGGGTTAGAGAATCAAAACCCCATGCTTCATCGTTCAGAATATCTGCCCAGTGATCAAGGACTTCTCTGGGGGCTCGAAAGCTGAGAGCGGAGTTGATCAATGTCGAGCCTCCGACCCCTTTTCCCGCTGCTATAGGCATCATGGCCTTACCCTGTGCGACCATTGCTCCCCCTTCTTGCATATGGTAGCGGGCGGTGTGAGCGTAGTTGGGTCGAAATCGACTGGTTCGTGGTCCCATTTCGAGAACAACGACCTTAAGGCCCGCTGCGCTTAGCTGTTTTGCGGCGGCCCCTCCACCAGGACCTGCGCCTACAATTACCACATCGGCTTCGTAGCGAACATCTTTTGTGGAAAAGCCCGCAGCATCGGGTGCGTTGAGAAGAGTGAATGATGATTTATCCATATCCGCACCGATGAAAAGAGGATAATTTTTTAACGACGTCAGGATGGGTTGTATATCCCATCCCCAATATAGCAATCAAGGACTGGTAGGCTGAACGAACAAGGTGTTGATCGTGTTGCAGCAGATTTTCAATGCAGTGTTGTTGCTGTTCTTTGGAAAGATCTGAGAAGTATGCTCTATGGCTGAGCAATGATATTCGTTCTGTTACCTGTAGAAGCAGCTTTAGTAGGTTTTGTTTCTCTTCAGTAAGGTTGTTGAGAAACAGATCAAAAAAACGATCGATCTGGGCTTCGGAACCATCGAGGTCTATCTGTTTTCCTTTTGGATAGGCTGCACCCGCGACTAATGAGACGAGCTGCGCTTCTTTTTTGTTGATATGTGTATAGGGTTCTTGTGGTGGTGTATCCCACCATGAATATATCGTGATGCTGGCAGTAATTGCTGCACCACCTGCGACGATAGCGGAATACAAAAGAAGCTTTCGGCGATTTATCACGGGACTATTCTATTGCGTTTGAGTGTGTATACTAGTATATCATCGTGTATGAGATACATGAGTCTATTGCTTGTCTTGACAAGATAAAAATATAAAAAAAGCTTTGTTCTAAGCTGGTTTGAATTCTCCTTTCTAAGGTGGTTTATGTTAATCGTTGCACTGGGGATCTCTATTATTGTTGGTGTTGTGGTGACACTCGGGCTCCAACAATATGAGAACAAAAAAATACAGAGCGCAGAGTCGGTATCAACTCCGCTGAAGCTACCGGTTGAATTGGTACATCATGAGGTGCATCTCTTACAGCAATTGCTCTCTCATCAAAAGCAGCTATTGCATATTGAAGAGCAGTGTATACGGTTGCGTAACAAAAATCCTGCATCAGAATTGATTGGGCGCTATGAGGAAGATGCTGCA
>Ga0163180_10001224_pt1 | contig 14639 bp, 14 predicted proteins | sample AtlANTMetagenome_2_FD_109647 | JGI IMG/M metagenome (GOLD analysis project Ga0163180, IMG submission 109647) | Marine eukaryotic phytoplankton communities from the Atlantic Ocean - Atlantic ANT 4 Metagenome | ecosystem: Environmental > Aquatic > Marine > Oceanic | place: North Atlantic Ocean...
GGTGTTACTCTTGATAGTACTATCGTTATTGTAGATGAGTTCAGTAACTTAAACTTCCATGAACTTGATTCAATGATCACTCGCATAGGTGAGGACTCTAAGATCATGTTCTGTGGTGATATTACTCAGACTGATCTCACAAAAGAATATGAGAAGTCAGGCATCTCAGACTTTATTAGAATCTTAAACAACATGGATAAAGATTTTAAGTGTGTTGAATTTGGTATAGAAGACATCGTTCGATCTGGTCTAGTAAGATCTTATCTTATATCAAAATATAATCTAGGATTTTAAATGACTTTTACTTTCGTTGATGTTGACCTCAAAGTTCCAGAGGTTCAAGCCGTGAATCAAGATGGTGTTAGGTTCTACCCAATACCTGGTGCTGATAAATATTATCCAAGCGTTACCTCAATCACATCGTTTAAGAACGCAGCTTTCTTCGCAGGTTGGAGAAAGAAAATAGGTGAAGAAGAGGCGAATCGTATTACTAATAGAGCAACTCAACGAGGTACAGCATTCCATAGTATCACTGAAGATTATGTCAAAGGTGAATTAAATCTAGACATTTACTTGGCAAACAACCCATTATCTGTTAGAATGTTTCAATCGGCAAGGTCAACACTAGACAGGATTGATAAGATCCATTGTCTAGAGACCTTCCTTTACTCACACTATCTTGGTCTCGCTGGTCGGGTGGACTGCATAGGTGAGTTTGACGGTGAGTTGGCAGTAATCGATTTTAAAACTTCTACAAAAGAGAAACAAGAAAATTACATTGAACATTATTTTGTTCAAGAAACTGCATACGCAGCAATGTTTCTCGAACGTTCAGGAATTGAGGTTAAGAAAATTGTCACACTCATTGCCACAGAAGAAGGATCTGTTCAAGTATTTCAGAAGTACAATCTTGATGACTATTTACAATTACTCAAATCCTATATTGAAGAATTTGTTAGGGGAAGAAATAATGCCTAAACAAAAAGCATTAGATGACAATTTTTTAACCCCTACGAAGTTCTCGCAAGAGATCGAAAGGTTAGTTAAAAAAAGCAACGGTCTCATCTCATACATTGAGGCAGTAGTAACTTACTGTCAAGAGAATGAAGTTGAGATTGAAACTGTTCCAAAACTATTAAACAAACCATTGAAGGAACGATTGCGACATGAGGCACAACGTTTAAACTACATGAAAGTCTCATCGAAAGGAGTCCTACCATTGTGACAGGTTTTGAGGTATATAAAACTTACCTTGCACTTAAACAACACTTCACTAAACTAAACTACGATTACCAAAAATATAACGGTAAAGTCCGAGCGAATGAAAAATCATTTGAAGAAAGACGAGACCGTTATTTTTTTAAGAAGTTAGCAGTAAGGTACAATGATACTGAGATAGTAAATTACTTTGTTGCTAACTTTATAGCAGACTCCAAAGGGTATTTACGATCATTCAGTGATGATATCTACACTCAATGGAAGATACATCAAGAATCATTCTCCTATAAATTTAGAGAGGATGTTCATTTTTTATTAGATGACTATCAATCACCTTATCAATTAGCATTTGATAAGATATTCATAGTTAAAGCAGGAACACATCCAAGTCTTCTTAAACATTATCTTGCTAAAGATATATCTTTAGAGACTCTTGTTGTTTTTGAAGCATGTTTAGGGTTCGTTGATGACTTTGATAAAGTATTAACCGATCCTATATGGAAAGAGATTAAGATGAAAGTCATTAAGTATCTACCATTCATAAAACTAGATTGTAATTTATATAAAAATAGTATTTTAAACACGATAGGAACCAAGCTATGAGCTTCTTTGAATCAGACTTAGTACAAGAAGATTTACAAAACATCTTCAATACTTATCATGCGATAGCATCTATGACTCAACAACTGTCTACTCTGGACAGAGAAAGTAGGATAGAACATATCGGAGAGTGTAAAGGATTGATTGAGAAGCAGAAGGTATTCTTTACTAGGTTATGTCTTGCAGCATCTAATGATGCAGAGGCAGCAGACATGAAGGTAAGGATCAATACGATGTCTCAAGCATTTGGATATGCTGACCTCCATGCATGTATGGATGCCATGATAAAGACCCTAGAGCAAGCAGAACGGACTGCTTGACACCTTATAAATAGTATGCTACTATAATCCAGTAGTAACAATACAACTCAATACGGAGAATACAATTATGTCTTTTGCTTCTTTAAAGAAGGCTAGTGGTGGTAACTCACTTGCTAGACTAACACAAGAGATAGAAAAACTAAATCAACCTCAACAGACAGGCGCAGATGAGCGTCTATGGAAGCCAGAACTTGATAAATCAGGTAATGGTTTTGCTGTTATTAGATTCCTACCAGCACCCGATGGCGAAGAAATGCCTTGGGCAAAGATATGGAGTCATGCGTTCAAAGGACCTGGCGGTCAGTGGTACATCGAGAACTCTCTTACTACTTTAGGTAAGGATGATCCCGTTGGTGAACTGAACAGGGAACTCTGGAACAGTGGTCGTGACGAAGACAAGTCGATTGCTAGAGCACAGAAGCGTAAGCTTTCTTACTACTCTAACATCTATGTTGTGTCTGATCCTGCACACCCAGAGAACGAAGGAAGAGTCTTCCTTTATAAGTATGGTAAGAAGATCTTTGACAAACTTGTTGAAGCAATGCAACCTGCTTTTGCTGATGAGACTCCTGTTGATCCATTTGACCTATGGAAGGGTGCAGATTTTAAACTTAAGATCCGCAAACTAGATGGTTACTGGAACTATGATAAGTCTGAGTTCGCTGATGCAGCTACTCTAGGTGGTTTTGATGATGATAAGTTAGAGTCCATATGGAAAGGATGCTACTCACTCGCTGAGTTTGAGTCTGCTAAAAACTTTAAGTCTTATGAGCAACTTAAGTCTCGTTTGACATTAGTTCTTGGTAGAAGTACTGCACCAACGAAAGTTGATCAGGAAACTCTAGAAAACGAGACCGAGAGTAGAGGAAATTGGGGTCAAGAAGTCTCCGAGTTCCGTAAGCAAGCAGTCGCTGCTTCTCCTGTAGAAAATGATGCAGATACATTGTCTTACTTTGCTAAACTAGCAGAAGAAGACTAGTAGACTGATCATAAACTGTCACAAGGGGGGGTTGTATGACCTCCCTTTTGTGTTATAATATTACTATACAAACGGAGGACTCAATGAAAGCTGCACTCGCTGCTGTATTATTACTAAGTTCAATGCCTGTTAATGCAGGTGAATATCAAGAAGGTTATTCTAGTAGTCGGAATTGTTTTAAGACAGAATACCGAGAAGAATATATACCAGGAACTAGAGAGAATCCTGGTTACATAAGAACATGGAACGAAACAGTTGAAGTTCCTTGTAGATATGATGAAGGTTCTTTGAGAAATGGTGGATACACACAGAGAACTACAATCGAGTATGACAATAATGATTGTACTGATGGTAAGATTGCTGGTGCATTACTAGGTGGTGGTGCTGGAGCAGCAATGTCTCAAGGAGATGGACGCTGGTGGGCAATACCATTAGGTGCTGTTCTTGGAGGCACTATCGGTTGTGATTTAGACGGAGGATAAATGACAGAAGAAACCATTAAGAAGTATACTTATACTAAAGAAGAAGTAGATAGAATGATTGCTCATGCAGTTCAAATAGCAGTTGCTCAGGCACGAGCTATTGATGAAGCATCTATGCGTAAGCATAATCGAGAAGCAACTATTATTAGTATGATCCTTGGGTTTACTACCCTTGCACTATTTGTTGATGGTTTACTTCGTATACTTGGTATCATTCCACCATTTATGCACATCGATGTAAACATCATCGATAAAATTACAGAAAAGACTAAACAAATTGTTGAAACAGATTTACAACCTGTTCTAAATAGAATACCTAGACTATGATCCATTTAATTTTGACGCTGATCGTTATTGTAGCGATCTCAGCCATTATATTAGTAGTGTACAACCCACACAATTGATATGGTAAACTTACTATCACTAATATTCATTGCTATAATGCTGTGCCTCACAGGTGCAGCATTTGCTTTAATATTCAGAAATCTTAGTGATATTAATAAGTTACAATCAAAACCAAGAAGAAGACATCCAGAACTTGAAGAGATAAAAGAAGGAGATGAGTTATTGGTAGTAAAGTTTAACCCTGATTGGGAAGAGGGTGAAGTTGATATTAAATTTACTCCTGATAATAATTTTACTGACAAGGTTTTAGACAAGTCATTACAAAAAAGAATTCAAGAGTTAGAGGATGACGATGAAGATGAAGGGGACGGTGATGTCCCTGCAATAATACGCTGATATATAATTCGACCTTTAGTTCTCAAAAAGTCGGAAAAAAAACTCGGCAGATTTTTTGCCCCTTTAGATTTTTTAAGTTACGTTTGTAGTAGTACTTCCAGGTCCGTTATCGTATGAAGTAACTGTTCCTACGTTATCAGTAACAACAACAGATCCAGCAGCAACCCCAGAACTATCTAAGAATCTGGAGGACATGTTGAGGTCTGTTTTTTTATTGCCTTCACGATCTATTTCATCATTTTGATCATATGCGACTAATTCTTCAAACTCATTATTGATCATTTCCACTATTGGTGGAGTTGGTATCTTAATTGCTCTTAGTAACTCATTCTCATAATCTTCATATTCGTAATTAGTGACTGGATATAGAGATTCTCCTTCAGTCTTAATTGACCCATCTGGTAAAACTGCTCTAAAATCAGCATTTACCTGTGTACCAGCATTTATGAAAACTTCGTCATTATACAATATCTCATTTGTTTCATAATGATGGATTTGGTTGGGATCAGTGTATTTTGCAGCAACGTATTTTTGTAACTCATTTACGTTTTTTGGCCATTGTGTGTAAAAGTCAGTTATATTGTTAATTAGTAATAAAATCCAATCTAGACCAGTATCACCATATAGTGCTAATGCAATAGTAGCAGGAGTTTCATGATCTCCTATAGTATAAGGTTCTAGTAATGTAATATACTTGTCTAAATCTCCTCTTGTCTTAGTTCTTCTGAATATATTCTTTACAAGACGATATTTGAAGGATTCGTCATCTTTGATTCCTTCTCCAACGTATATATTTGGTAATTGTGTAAAATATGCCATTAGTAACCTGCTGCTGCATCTGATTGGGTAATTAACCGTGTTTCGGTAAATGTAACTGTCATAACAATCGCTGGATTATCCAAACCTGCGTCAGGTAAGTATTTCATTGCGACATATTGATTATCTGGTGTATAGTTAATATTGATACCTGTACAGACAGATGGATATATCTTAAACATCAAATCTCGTCTTGTTCCTTCATTTATATTACCAGAAGAATCTACAGTATCGTTATTGTTACCAAAACGGACAAATCTTAGTTGGAATCTATCTGGAATCTCGAAGAATCTGTTTGATCCAACGTAATTATCAGTTCCTTTCATACCTTTGAAGAATTCCTTGTCAAAGATATTAGTTTGATCCTTTCTTTCAACTTCTCCTTTAGGAGTTTTGAATTTCTCCTTACTATTAATAAATTTACTTACAAATTCACCACCTCGTATTCTTGGCAAAGAACCGATTTTAATATAATTGATTATATTCCATATTTCATTAGATTCGGACAGATTCTTTGCAAAAAACTTAAATGCGAAGTTATGGGTTCTAAAACTCATACCTTGGAACATTTGTTCTGCAAATGGGTTGAAAACCTGACCACTTTGTAATTGTCTAACTGTATTAATATCTAATTGTCCTTGTAATCCTACAAATTGGTTAAATCCATTAACCATACTCAAAACAGCGTTTGTTGAGAATTCTGGTAATGCTGCTTTTGATGCTTCTTGTAGTTTTTCAGACATTTCACCGAAATCGTTAGATTTCATCAATCCCATTGCAGCAATACCACCCACACCAATATCTGCTCTTCTATATGCAGGACTATACTGTGTTGCAACCTGTGGAGGTACTGCAATGTAACATCTATCAGGATGCTGCAAGACTCTCATTTGGTTGCCTGGACTTTGCCTCTTATAGAAGTTAGGAACTTCGGAATCATTGTATGAAAATCTCTCACGACGAAGCATTAAATAGTCAGTTGCCTCTGTAGGCGAGTCTGCTATTCTTAATCCCGCTTGTGTTCTTTGTGCAGGGGATCTTAATGGGTACTTATATATTGCCAATTTAGCCCTAAATAATATCGTGATCTTTATGTATTTATGCGTTATAAGCAAGGAAAATACATTCCCAGACTTCCAAAGAAGTATAAAGGCGATTATCGTAATATAGTTTACCGATCATCGTGGGAATATAAATTCATGCAGTGGTGTGATGCCACCCCTTCAGTTCTTGAATGGGGTAGTGAGGAGATTGCTATTCCCTACATTAGTCCTGTTGATGGAAAACGTCATAAGTATTACCCTGATTTTTATGTAAAAGTAAAAAATAAGAAATATATGGTAGAAGTGAAACCCAACAGACAAACTAAGGAACCCAAAACTCAGAAGAAACTAACTAAACGTTATGTTACTGAAGTTGTTACATACAGCGTCAATAGAGCAAAATGGAAAGCAGCAGAAGAGTTTTGTAAAGATTATGGGTGGGAATTTATGTTAATTACAGAAAAAGAACTAAAAGTATAATGTTTGCAAGTATTTTCGCAGCTATAAATCAAATTACTGGTGCTGTTTATGGCAATGCAACACCAGATCCTGGTGTGCCAAATTGGGCGCAAGGAAGAAATTCGTCATTACAAGAGTTTAGTTCATTTTTTAGAAAGCAAGATAATGCTCCCTCATATACAAACCTATACTCTGTACACTTTGCAACTCCTCCTAGATTAAGTGGTCTTCCTAACTGGGGATTTGAAAACACTGCGAGAGATACTGGTTTATTATTAGATTATTACTGCGATACGGTAAATCTACCAAGTAAACAAGTATCTACAGGACAGATCGTTACTCAAGGTGCATCTTATAAGTATCCAACTGGAACTGCATTTAGTCAGATTAATATGACTTTTAAAATGCCACAATCTCAATATACAAGGATGTTATTTGAGAGATGGATAGCATTTATGAGAAATGATGCAGATCAGTATGTAGATTACTATGATGATATTGTTTCACCTACTGTAAGAATTTTAAAATGGGAAAGAGGCGGTGGAAACTCCGTTCATGCCTTAAACAGTTACGGTTCTCTTAGACAGCAAGATAATAATTCTACTGTAACTCCAGATAACTATAGAAAGAATCGTGTAACAGCATGTTGGGAATTGCGAGAAGTTTTTCCATATAATATTGGATCTGTACAGTTGAATAACATGGAATCAAGGGTCATGACTATAACAGTCGGATTCTATTATTCTAGATATAGATTTTATGGTAGAGATGTACTAGATATACAAGATGGAAATATTGGAGATTTAGTTCCATCTAGTCCCGATAGGAGAGCAACTTTGAACTTATTAGATCCTAATAACTCATATATCTCTTACGGTTAGTCCGATAAATACTATTACTGAATTGAATTTAATATGGTATTACCTACATTAAACACACCGAAATTTAAAATGAAACTGCCTTCTGATGGCAGAACGGTGAATTTTAGACCATTTTTAGTAAAAGAAGAAAAAATTCTTCTAATTGCTACTGAGACTGGTGATCAAAATAGCATGGTTTCTGCTATTAAAGACATTATTGGAGCATGTACCGATATAACAGATGTCGAGAATCTCGCAACATTTGATATAGAGTATGTATTCCTTCAGATTAGAACAAAATCTGTTGGTGAATCTGTAGATGTAACAGTGTTATGTCCTGATGATGAAGAAACTGAAGTTCAAGTAAAAATTCCTTTGAATGATATTAAAATCAAGAAAACCAAAGGACATAAGCACGAACTTAAACTGAGTGATGAAGTTGTTCTAACAATGAAATATCCTACTTTGGAAACCTTTGTTAAGATGAACTTTGCTGGAGAAGAACCTGGTGTCGATCAAGTATTTGATATGGCAGCTAGTTGTATCAGTGCTATAACTGATCCAGAGCAAGTTTATGAAGCAGCAGACATACCAACGCAGGAGATGAAGGATTTCTTAGACACGATGACTTCGGATCAGTTCAAACAAATTCAAAATTTCTTTGAATCAATGCCAAAACTTCAGCATGTAGTTAAGGTTTTAAATCCTAATACTAAGGTCGAAAGTGACGTAACGCTTGAAGGATTAGCGGCTTTTTTCGGATAGCCCTACTTCATACCAACCTGAAGAATTATTATGATACTAATTTTGCCTTGATGCATCATCATAAATGGCAAATTGATCATATTGATAATTTGATGCCTTGGGAAAAGGAAATCTATGTGACCTTATTAACTGAGTTTCTCAAAGAGGAAGAACGTAGAATGAAGGAGCAGAACGCACAAAGTGGCTAAAATATCTTTCTATAAATTTATTAATCCTGGTGGTGCAGGTGCAGACAAAATGTCTCACAACGCTGGTAGGAGTGGAATTTTAGCACTTAATCGTTTGGGCAGTACTGTCAATGGCATCGCAAGTGTTGTTGGAGACATGGGCGGGATTGCGAAAGCAAAGGCTAGAGTAGAAAGATTAACAGAGAAAGCACAAAGAAGAAGAGATAAGAGAGACAGGGATCAGAGAGCTGAAGATGAGATGGAGCGTAGAAACGCTCTAATGGGAAAAGGGATAAACACAAAACCAAAAATTAAGAAAAAGACGAAAAAGGGTTTTGGTGAACAGTTCTTAGATAAGATATTGAATCCCATCTTTGGTATGTTTAGGAGCATCTTCGGATGGATGGCTGAATGGGGAACCAAATTAGCAATGTACGAGGGTTTGCAATGGTTAGCAGATCCAGATAACCAACCGAAGTTAGAATTATTTTTACATAAACTGCATGTAGTCTTTACAAAGATTGCTAATTTTGTTGGTGGAAGAATTGGTAATATAATGGATGGGTTTACTGCTTTGTTTGGAAGTGGTAATACGTTAGGAGAAAGATTAAAAGGGTTGGGAGAATTAATAGTAGGGCTGGGAGGAATGGCGTTACTATTAAATCCATTTGGTATGATGGATGCTATTCTAAGCTTATTAGGATGGGATTGGTATAGGGATAAACCAGATAGAACCAAGGGTAAAGGACCGAATCAAGGTAGAAACTCAAGACCAGGTAAAACTCCAAGGTGGACTAAAGGTAGTAAAACTGTCAATCAAAGGTTTGGTAAGAACGGAACTAGATTATTCGACCAGTACCGACGTATGGGTATGTCGGAAAGTGAAGCACTTAAGAGAGTAACAAGAGCTGCACGTAAGAATCCCCAAGCATTTAAACCACCTAAACCTACAAGTGGATTATCACCAAGTGGTGCTCCTAAAGGAAAAATAATAAAACCTGGTGCTAAACCTGGATTAGGGAAGGTGATGAACCGCACAACCCTAAAATTCCTAGGACCTAGTGCTACTAAGGGTGTTAAGAGTGTATTTAAGAATGTATTTGGAAGAATACCGTTCTTTGGTGCTGCTTTAACTACTCTATTCTCATTAATGATGGGAGAACCATTAGATCAGGCACTATGGAAAGGTGGTGGTGCTGCTATTGGTGGTGCATTAGGAACTCTTATTCCTATACCAGGAGTAGGTAGTCTAGTTGGTATGCTCGTTGGTGAGTATGTCGGTGACTTGATGTACACTATGTTCAAAGGAGATGGAACAGGTGGAATCAGAGCAGTTGGTGACAGATTAAAACAAGATATTAAAGGTGTATTTAATCAGATAGGTAATCTGATTAACTGGGTTAAGAAAGGATTTAGTAGATTATATGAAGGATTACCTAAATGGCAGATTCCAGAACTTCCAAAATGGCTTCCTAAACGAGACTGGATAGGTAAACACATGCTTAAGGGTCTACCAGGAATGGAGATCCCTAATCCTTTATGGTTAATTAACCCACTTAATGCGTGGGACAAAGCCAAGTTAGTAGCATCTTCTTTCTTTGGTGATAGTGCTATACCTAAAGGAAAAGTAGAGAAAGGTGCTGGAGATCCAGGTGCTCCAGAAAAAGATGTAAGTGAATCTACTTCTGGTGTTGATGCAAGAGAAAGAGCAAAACAACAAAATAAAACACCAATCACTAATAAACGTGGAAGAATTGTTGGTTGGAAAGATAATGAAACTGGAGAGATTGAAAAGGTTGAAACTACGTACGAATCTGATCCTAATAAGAGACAGATGGGCAGAAGTGCTGCCAAGAATAGGATCAATGCTTCAAATTTAATAAATGAGCAACCATCGATCACTCCACAACCAGAGAAGAAATCTAATAATCAATGGTGGGATTTCCTTGATCTATTCCCTAATAAAGAGTCATCAGTCCCTGCAGGATCATTTGGATCAGGATCTAAAGAAACTATAGAATCTAGTCCAGGATCTGCTGTTGATACAAATATTGGTAGGCATACTACTGGTTCTTCAAAAGATCAACCCAAAACTGAGAAGAAGGGTAGTAGTTGGTGGAATCCATTTAGTTGGGGTAAAATGGATGGTGGTAAGGTCATGGGAAGGATACCACCTAGACTTACCAATAAGCAATATTTCTTTGGTAAGATCTTTAAAGGTATTAGTAAAGTAGTTAGTGGTGTAGTTAAAGGTGTATCTAATGTAGTAAGTAGTATAGCTTCAAGCCCAATTTTGGGAACTATAATGCAAATTGCACCAATAGTCTTCCCAGCCGCAGCACCGTTCATATATGCTGGTCAAGCAGCAATGTCCTTGGCACAAGGTAATATTATGGGTGCTATTGCACCTGCTATGGGTGCATTAGGTGGATTCTTCCCAGGTACATTTGGTGCAGGATCTGCCATTGGTAAATTTATGAGTAGTCCAGTCGGTAAGATTGGAATGGGATTCCTTGAAGGAGGAGTGCAAGGTGCTTTAGGTGCTGGTATGAATTTCCTTGGTGGGAAACTATCAGGAACTAAGTTTGGTAATTTCTTATCAAGTGGACTAGGACAAACGTTAGGAACTGTTGCAGCAGGGTTAATACCAGGTATGGCTAACATACCAGGAATGTCTCAATTATTTGGTATGGAAAGTTTTGGAGATGGTCCTTTTGGTGTAATGGGCATTATGCAAAACCTAGCCAGTCAAAATGGTATGGGTGGAATGTTCAAAGCAATTTCAGGAATGGTTGCTGGTGGTGACTTTATAGGAGGTCTCCGAGAACTTGCACCAGAATTAGGTATTGACCCTAGAGTCTTAGGTGTATTTGATAGAAGTAGTAGTATGTTTAGTACTTCTAAAGGTGGAGGTAGCACTAAACAATTGTCACAGGAGTATGCTATGCAAACGGCACTAGAATTTGTCCCTGTTCCAATGCTAATTGAGAAGTTAATTGAGATACCTAAGCCTGTGCCGATAAATAATCCTATACCAGTACCAGTTCCGAGGCAAGGGTAGAGTAAATGCCAGCGACTTTTCCTAAATCTAGAAAAATCAACATGTATAAGATGGTGTCACCTGCTGCTGCAGCGGCTAGTGCATCTGATCCTGGTATGTCAAAGCTTATGGGTCAAAGTATTCAGGCAGTTAATAATTTAGGTGGAGTAGTCAACAGTATTGCAGTTATTGCAAATGATCTTAGAAATATACAACTCGCTAATTTAGAAGATTCAAGAAAGAAACTATTAAAAGGATTTAAACCACAGTATACTAAAGTAGAAAAGAATACGTTCTCTGGATTTGTTAATGATTTTGTTGGTAGAGGTGCTCCTAAGTTCTGGGAAGCATTACTTAACATGTTCTCAGGACTTCTTAAGTTCCTTATTATCAGACCTATTTTAGAATGGATGTCGAAGAAGGAGAATCGGGAGAAGATAGAGAATACTCTAAAAACTCTTGATAGGGTATTCAGGTTCCTGAAAGCTTTCCTTGGGACAAATATAACACGAATTCTAGACGGTCTGTACGACATGTTGCGGGATGATGCTACTCTCTTTGAGAGACTAGGTGGTTTTATGAAAGCCATGGTGTCTCTCGGAGCCATATTAGCACCATTAATATTCCTTAGACATCCAAGAGCAACTTTAGCCCTAATGGGTAAAGCACTCAGAGGATTCCATACAGGACTGACTAAGTTCCATAAGGGACTTAAGATGCGTAAGCTGGGTCGTCTTGGTAAGATAGCAACTGTTGCAACTGCTGTTGGTGGAACTGCTTACGTTGGTAAGAAGATGTATGATTATGGTCAGGATATTGCTGACCGAATGGAACCATCTAAGTTTACTGGTGGTGGTGATAGAACTCTTATGGAGTTTGAAGGATCCTTTAGTATGGATGATATTAAAGGTGGTGGTCAAACTGTCATCGGTGAGATGGTTGATCGGATTGGTAATCTTGAGAGAGCATATGGTGGGTTAGTTCCTAAGACTGAATTACCAGGATATGCAACAGGTGGATGGATTAATGGTCCTGACTCTGGTTATCCTGTATCATTAGGTCGTAAAGGTGGACAAGCAGACTTTATTGGTCATGGTTTAGAGTACGTATCAAAGAATAATAAAGGTGAAGACTTTGTTATTCCTATCAATAACTTTGCAACTAGAGCAGTACCTGGATTGGTATCTGCTAATATGAGGGAAGCACATGCTCAGGGATTTGAGATTCCTGGTTCATTACCAAGAGGTAAAGAGAATTTCTTCTGGGGAAGTATAAAGAACGCTTTCAGTAATAAAGGTCCAATGACAGGGAGTAGATCTCGATTTGGACAGGATAATAGTAGTTACTCAAAACCAATAGTTCCTCCAAAACAGAAAAGTGGTAATTGGTTTAGTAATATTTGGAATAGAGGTGGCGGTGGTACTAGTGGTATAGGACCAGTTGCTAATGCTGATTCTTATGGAGCAATGCTTCAAGGATCACAAATGGGATTCAACTATAAGAATGGTAGAGTCACTATGGACTCACTTCTTAAGAATGCTGGTTCTATTGGTGGTTTATTTGGTAATAAGGGTGGTGCTATTGGTGGTGCTATTCAAACTATCTTTGGTGGAGGAGGTAGTGGTAAGGATGGTAAGGCTACAGGATGGGATATATTTAAGAGTATTGGTGGTGTTGCAAGTTCATTCCTAGATCCAGGTAGTAAAGCTGCTGGTTGGTTAGGTAAGATACAGGGTATTGGTAATTCATTCTTCGGACCTGGTTCTGAAGGAATGTCATTCGGACAGAAACTTGGTGGTGCTCTTACTTCTATCACTGGTGGTAGCGGTCTCGGTGGACAGATCGGTGGTGCTCTTACTGGTGCTCCTACTGGATGGGCAGATCAAGGATCTATGCGTGTCGGTGAAGGTGGTCGTGCTGGAGGTGGTGGTCCGAAGAGAGGTCCTGATGGAATTGTAAGATCTGCTAACGGTGGTATAGGAGCAGTAATTAGAGCAGGAAGAACTGCATTGAATAGAGGATTTACTGTACATAATCATCCTAATTTTAGAAATAATAAGTGGCAGAAAGATGGTGCTAACAGAAGAGGTGAAGATACATCTGGTCGTCAACCAGTAAAAGGAGGAAAACTCCATAAGAGAGGACTTGCTATTGATATTACAGATCATAGAAAGAAACAGAATGGTCCAGCAAATCTTAGAGCATATGCTGATGAGATGTTTGGACAAAGAAAGGGTTTAGGTATTGCTGAAATAGCAAATAATAGTTGGGGAACATGGTCATCTGGTGGTACTAAGAAAGGACCAGGTTCTCATACTAAACCTAATACTACTACGATAGGTTTTGCTGATAGACAGGTTGCAGGTAGCGGTGGTGCTGCTCTTGGTGAAACTGATTTGGGTATGATGAAAAAAGCAATTATTGCTCAACATGGAGAGGGAGATGCATTAGGAGGAGCTTTAACAGCACGTACTATTTGGAACCAAGCAAGTTTGATTGATAGTGGTGCTAGTTCTCCTGCCTTTGGTGGAGCAAAGACACCGACTCAGATCATAGAAAATCTATTTGGTGGAAAAAATATATTCTCTAATAAAACTTTAACTAGTTCACAAGATAAAAAAGCATCTGATATGATTGGGTTGTCCTTTGACACGCCTGGTTTATATAAAATGCTAGGTTCTAAAGGTGTTGAAGGACCATATAAGGATGCATTGATGAACGCATCTACCTTCTCATTCACTCGACCTAAAGGTATGGATGAGGGAGATAGTCTATTGAGTTTTGGTAATATAAACTACGGTCTCCTTGATAATAAAGACTTTGGTGATGGAGAGTTTGTTGGTGGTGATATGTCAGGTAAGAGGAAAAAGAGTAAGAGACAACAACACAGACATGGCAGTGGTGTTAATAGTAAAGCAAAAGGTGGACAGACTAATACTAACTATGGTGGAGGTAGTGTAGCAGGAAAAGGTGGATCTGGTGGTGGATCTGGTAGTATTCTAGGTGGAGCTCCACGAGCAGGAGACTCAAGTAATAGAACAGGTCAAGATGGTGACGGTGTTAAGGATCAAAGAAACCAAGATATGATGAAGAAGATTACTGAGCAAAGAAGGAGAGCTCAGCAGCAGATGAGAGAAGGACAGTCTCAA
>Ga0163180_10001226_pt1 | contig 14634 bp, 9 predicted proteins | sample AtlANTMetagenome_2_FD_109647 | JGI IMG/M metagenome (GOLD analysis project Ga0163180, IMG submission 109647) | Marine eukaryotic phytoplankton communities from the Atlantic Ocean - Atlantic ANT 4 Metagenome | ecosystem: Environmental > Aquatic > Marine > Oceanic | place: North Atlantic Ocean...
CCAGAAGGCCGGAAAACAACTCCCGCTCGGTATCGGAAGTTCCCATCGTAGTTGTCTGGCGGCCTTTCTCGATAATCTCTACCTCGGCTTCACTGAGGTCAGAGTAAGTTACCAGGGGACGAGCCCGGTGTTTGCGCAACCAGTCGTAGCAGGTAGTTACGGCGATCCGGGACACCCAGTGGTTGAATGGTTGAGGCCCTCTATACTGATCGATCTTGAGAAAGACCTTGAGGAAGATTTCCTGGGACACGTCATCGTGATCTGCCTGTTTCCGCAGGTGGTTGCGGACGTTTGCGCGGACGGAGGGATAGAGGATTTCAACGAGTGTCCGATTAGCCGACTCATCCCCTGCCTTGACTCGGTCAAGGAGTTCGCTGGTGATCGCGGGGGGCGGCTCTTCCATGTAGACAGGGGCAGGGTACAAGGGGAGCTTCCGGAATGCAGTTCGGCAAGTGGCAAAATCAGGAGCAGAAGATCCGGGGGGGCGGGTTGGCCGGATTGTTTGCCGGGTCCGGGGACAGGATTGGACTGGCCCCCGGGAGAGAAATCTGGAATCTGGGACTTGGCTTCACGATGAAATGGATCATTTCCATCCCCCTGTTCGGTCTTCTCATGTTGAGCCCACTCAGTGGGCAGCGCACCGCCACCCCGGTTGAGAAGATCAGGGTGCCGGAGGGCTTTGTCGTCGAACTCCTTTACTCAGTTCCACGCGACCGGGAGGGGTCGTGGGTTGCCATGTGCCAGGATGACAAGGGGCGGCTGGTGGTGAGCGATCAGTATGGAAGTCTGTATCGGTTTCTGCCCCCGCCTCCCGGCGTGCCTCTTGATCCGGCGGGTATCGAGAGAATAGATCTCCCGATTGGGCATGCCCAGGGACTCTGTCATGCCTTTGGCAGTCTTTATGTGGTGGTTAATTCCCGGCGTAGTGAGACCGGGTCGGGAGTCTTCCGACTCCTTGATACGGATTCGGATGACAAGTATGACAAGGTGGTGCCCATAAGGAAGCTGGATGCTGTCGGTGGGGAGCATGGGCCCCATGCTATTATTCCGGCTCCGGATGGAAGGAATCTCATCGTTCTGCTGGGCAACCAGACGCAGGTGCCCGCGGACTATACTCATTCGAGGGTTCCTGAGCTCTGGGGGGAGGACCAGCTTCTCCCGCCCATGGAACACTTCATGAAGGGGGCGAGGGCCCCGGTTGGCCATATTGCGCAGATTGATCCGGAAGGGAAGACCTGGGAGATCATCGCGACTGGCTTTCGTAATCAATATGACGCGGCCTTTAACCGGGAGGGAGAGCTTTTCACCTATGATGCGGATATGGAGGGGGACCTGAATACTCCCTGGTACAGGCCTACTCGTATTAACCATGTGATCAGTGGAGCTGATTTTGGGTGGCGGACGGGTTCGGCCAAGTTCGCTGAGTACTATCGGGACAGTTTCGGATCCGTTGTAGATATTGGTCCGGGGTCTCCCACGGGCGTATGTTTTGGTTACGGAGCGAAGTTCCCGGAGCACTACCGGGAAGCTCTCTTTGTCTGCGACTGGTCCTATGGGAAGCTATACGCCGTGCACCTCAGAGAGGAGGGTTCAACGTATGGGGGACGATTTGAGGAGTTTCTCAGCGGAACTCCCCTGCCCCTGACCGATCTCCTGGTCAACCGGGGAGACGGGGCGATGTATTTTATCATAGGCGGGCGCCGGGTGCAGTCCGGGCTTTACCGGATGACTTATCGAGGCGAACAGGTTTCTAACAGTTTTCAGCAACTCCCGGGGACAGGAGATGGGCACAGGGTGAAGCGGGAAAGTCGAAGGGCTCTGGAGCTGCGGCTTCGCAAGGGGACAAAGCTCATGGCAGGCCAGGACCTTGCAAGACTTTGGACCAGTATCAGTAGTGAGGACGATCGGGCGTTGAGGCATACTTCCCGGGCTGTGCTTGAGAAGCACCCGGTTGAGCTCTGGAAGGACCTGGTCCTCGAAGAGCAGGATAGTGATCGGGCAGCTCTTGGCCTGATTGCCTTGGCCCGTGCCGGGGGCAGGCATTCCGCTGCCGAGGTGGTCGAAAAGGTGACTGCGTTTGAATACGGTGAAATCAGGAGCGAGCAGAGCCGGCTCAACCTCCTGCGAGCTCTTACCCTTGCGCTGACCCGGGGAGGGATGCCGCCGCCAGAATCCCGGGGGAGGGTCCAGGCCTGGCTTGACGGGGTCTACCCGGTGACCTCGGTCCGGGAGAACCGAGAACTGACTGCCCTGTTGGCGTATCTGGGGTCTCCCACCTTCGTGCCCAAGGCCATGGCTTTGCTTGAGAGGTCAACCAGCCAGGAAGAGCAGATCACCTACGCGATGAATCTTCGGTTCATGAAGGAGGGTTGGACCCCGGCCCTGAGGGTGAAATATTTCCAGTGGCTGGGCCGCACGGTTGATTACCATGGAGGCCCACGATTCAGGGCCTATCTTGCTGATATAAGGCGGGATGCTCTCGCATCTCTTCCTGTGGGGCAGCGATCACCGGAGCTGGAGAAGATCCTGGAGAGACCGGCCCAGGGCGGGGCACCCCAGTTCAGTGCTGAGCCTCGTAAATTCGTCGAGGACTGGACGATGGAAGGCCTGCAGGGCTTGCTGGGGGCGGGCCTGGAGGGGGGGCGCAGCTTTGCAAACGGGCGGAAGATGTTCGGGGTGGGGAGTTGTTATGCGTGCCACCGCTTCCATGGCGAGGGTGGGGCGGTAGGTCCTGACCTTACGTCGGTCTACGGGAAGTTCAGCCCACATGACCTTCTCGAATCGATCATCGAACCGGGCAAGGAAATCAGTGATCAGTATGGCGCCAGTATCTTCAACCTCCGGAGCGGGGACAGGGTTGTGGGGAGGATCATGAATCTCAAGAGGAGAAAGGATGGAAAGGAGGGGGATGTCTATCGAATCACCACGGACATGATGAGGCCGAATGAAACAAAGGCCATCAGGGCTGAAGAAATCGTATCCATCGAGCCTTCCGGGGTTTCGCTGATGCCTTCCGGGTTGCTCTCGACCATGACGGATACTGATATTCTGGACCTCCTTGCCTACCTTCTCTCGTCCGGCGATCCAGATCACCACTTGTTCCAGAACTGAGGGAAGGCCTGCTCTTCCCGGACACAGGACAGGAAGATTGTTTCCCCGGGAAACTCCACAATTTTGGAAATCATCCGTGGGGGACCCGGTTGAGAATGTAACAGGCAGTAAAGCGAAGGAGTGAGATCCCAAAGTCCTGCCAGAACAAATCAACTACTAGTCAACACGGCTCAGCGATCTCACTTTTTTCGTGAAGCTGCCTGCTTTCTTTGCAGGAGCGGGGATGCTGAAGGGTGCATCCGCCAACTCTTGAACGGTCCGGAGGAAACCCCGTCCGATGTTCAGGGCGAGGTCGAGAGATTAGCTCCTGCCTTGCTGTCGGCGGCAGCAGTCATCGTTCCGTTGAGCGGCTCGAAGCGAAAGTGGCCGGCGATTTCGTAGTCAAAGAGCTTGTCTTCCCACTCGGGTCCGGAACCGATGTTGTGAACAACCCACTTCTCGTTGCTGCGTGCTCCTGGACCGGGGACCACGATCCCGATGTGGCCACCAGCCTGTTCGGTCGCCCCATAAGGAAGGTTCCAAGTCACCACGTCCCCAATTTTGTAGTCGTCGAGGGAATGGGAATTCTCGAGAACCTTTCCGAAACGGGAGAAGTATCTCTGCAGGTTCGGGACGCGGCGATGATCAATGTTACGGTCCGGTCCCTTGCGCTCCCAGAGCTGGGGATAAAGGCGGAAATGGGCGGACATGTCTTCGTGGACGAGTTTTTGCAGGTCTACGCCCATCGCCCGGTAGCTTCGAACGACCAAGTCTGTTGAGACGCCCTTGTGAGAAGGAAGGTCGCCTCCGGGATAGGGAAGGTCGTAGTAGCCCGGATCATACTCTACCGCTTTACTGGTGCGCTCCAGAGCGGCCGCGGCGAGGTTCTTGGCAAATTCGGTGGAACCCTGGAGGCTTTCGATCGCCTTTTGCTTGTTGGCTGCGGAGGCTTGGGCGCGTTGCGACTGCAGAAAGGGAATGATCGGGCGAAGGTAAAAGAACCCGATTGCGAGAACCATGATGAGCAGGAACCAGCCTCCGAAGAAGCTTGGGCCTTTGTGAGTTTTCTTCTTCCGCGGTTGGTTACGGGGAGAGTTGCCTACATATTCGATTGGGCGCAGATTCAGCATGGATCGGTAGTCCGAAACGGTGTTTCAGTGTATTGCCTCGGCTCAAATGGGGCCAGTCAAATTATTCACATTTATTAAATATCTGCTAAGCTGAAATAGATCACTTGAACACCATCGAACTGACCATCTTCAAGCTCTCCGGCAGCGCTAGTCCTCCTCTTGCTGAAATAGCGCGGGACTGGTTCGGGCAGGAAGTCGATCCGCCTGCCTTTTTCAGTTTTTCGTTCGAGAGGGAGGCGCTTGTGTTCCGTTCTTCGCAGGCAGCGGGAGCTCTCTGCCACCCCCAGGCACGTGCTGGCTTATTCCAGGAGCGGCTGTGGGAGTATGATGTGGCTGAGTTCTTTCTCAGCGACCCGGTTACGGGGAATTACCTCGAGTTCAATCTCTCTCCTAATGGTGCTCACTGGGCTTGCCTTTTCAAGTCACCGCGATGCCCGATCGGGGAGTTGAGGGATACGGGGGCGAGTTCCCGGGGGACGTGTGGGCCAGAGGGTTGGCAGGCTCGGGCTGACCTGCCTCTCTCGTGGCTGGAGGAACACCTGCACTTTGGACCGCGGACCAGGATGAACGCGACATTTATTCTCAACTCGCCAGCCCAGAGGTTCCTGACTGCGGTCAACCTGGGTGGTGGAGATCCTGATTTCCACCGGCCTTCCCGCTACGCACGGTGGGCCAGGGGGTAGTTTTCGACCCGGTATCGGCAGGGCTTCACTCAAGAACGTGCTCCAGCAGGACGCTTTGCAGGGCGCAGTAAAACTGGCTGCGGATAAAGGCGGACCTCTTAGGGGGAGGAAAGGATTCAGCCTCGGTCACGTCCTGCCCCGGGCCAAAGCTGTAGTGGGTCTCGAGCGCAATCCTGGCCTGGTTGAGTGCTCCATACCACTGGACACCGTCCTCCCGCATGATCAGGAACTGCCCCTCAGGCGCGTCACTGGATTCCTCCTGGGCGGCGTGGATGGTGTCACGGACCATGCGAAGCTGGCCGGTGAAGAAATCCTGCAGTTCCGGAACGACCATCTCGTCCCACTCGGAGTCCTCATCCATCAGAGCGCTCAGACGAGTAGGCAGATTCTCGGCTCCACCTTCCAGAGCGTCGGGAGCGATCTGTTCGAGCACCAGCCAGTCGGTGGCGGTCTCGACCTCGATCCTGAGCCCCCCTTCCAGGGTTGGTACGACTTTCATCTCTATTGCGCTTTTTCGAGGCTCGCCTGCAACTGGTAGCTGTGCAGTTGCTGGACGTAGAGTTCGGCTGGTTCACGGGCACCGGACCACACCAGGGCCTTTCCTGCGGTATGAACGGTGATCATGAGATCCTCTGCCTGCTCGAGAGAATACCCGAAGACCTTCTGGAAAACCTTGGTGACATATCCCATCAGATTTACGGGGTCATCAAAGACCAGGACATTCCAGGTTCCTGCCAGTTCCGTGGAGGTCTTCTCCTGCCTTTCCGTGATCGTGCCGGCCGAGATGTTTTTGAAGATGATCACACCAAGTTCGCTCGCGACGCTACCAAGAGCGCAGATGTTGCGCAATCGCTTGTCCCGGGTCAGGGAGCCTGGGCCTCTGCGGCTTCCCGAATCGGGGGCTCGATCCATTTCCCGTGCTCGTTGATAAGGTCGACCAGGCGGGCCACGGCCTCTTCCTCCGGGATGTTGAATTTCACTGCTTCCTTGCCTACGTAGAGGTTGATCTTGCCTGGTGCGCCCCCTACGTAGCCAAAATCGGCGTCGGCCATTTCTCCCGGGCCGTTCACGATGCATCCCATTACCGCGATACGGACGCCTTTCAAGTGGCCGGTCGCTTCGCGGATTTTCTGGGTGGTGGCCTGCAGGTTGAAAAGGGTGCGACCACAACTGGGGCAGGCCACGTAGTCGGTCTTGAAGATGCGGGCTCCGGAAGCCTGCAGAATGTTGTAGCTGATGCGGAGGCTTTGTCCCGGGGCGTCCTCGCCCTGGATCAGGACGGCATCTCCGATTCCGTCACAGAGGAGGGAGCCGATATTGCGGGATGCCGCCAACAGGGAGGGGAGGAAGTCACGGCCTGCGTCCCCGGCCGGGTCGAGGGTGTCTTTCAGCAGAATGGGGTGCCGGGATTCCAGCCTTGATGCCAGGAGGCGGAAGGCGGGGACAACCTCCAGATCCAACCCATCTGAGACGGTGACGAGGGTGGGGAGCTCCTGGGAGCAGAGTTCCTTGATGGCCTCCGAGTTTCGAGGATCAATTTCCGTCACGCCGCTCTCTTCCAGCACGATCTCGGGTTGGAAATCTCCCATTTTGTCGAGCTTGTGGGCAAGGGCATCCCATTTCTTCCTGGTGGTCAGCACCCTGAATTCCCGGTCGCCGCCCAGTTTATGACCTCCGACTTCGATCACTTCGCTGGGACGACGTTGGTATGAAAAGGGGTCCCAGCAGGGATGAATGGAGGAGGCCTCCTGCGAAAGGGTGGGAGCTTCGGCGTCACGACCATGGTTCCGGACTATTGCCAGTGCCACCGGGATCTCGTGGACGGGGTCCTCGGTCAGGGAAACCCGGATGGTGTCACCGATGCCGTCGTCGAGGAGCGAGCCAATGCCGATAGCGGATTTGATCCGGCCGTCCTCGCCATCGCCCGCCTCGGTGACCCCGAGGTGGATCGGGTAGTTCCAGTCCGGGCCTTCCTGGTCCAGACGCGCGATAAGGAGGCGGTAAGCTTCGATCATGACCTTGGGGTTGGAGGCCTTCATCGAAAAGACGATCTCATGATAATCGAGGTCCCGTGCAATCCGGACAAATTCGAGGGCGCTCTCAACCATCCCGAGAGGGGTATCCCCGTAGCGGTTCATGATCCGGTCGGAGAGCGACCCGTGGTTGGTCCCGATTCGCATGGCGCGTCCGAGCTCCTGGCAGAGCTTTACGAGGGGAATGAACTTCATGCGGATGCGGGCGAGCTCCTCGTCGTATTCCGCGTCCGAATATTCACGGACTTCAAATTTCTTCTTATCTGCGTAGTTCCCGGGATTAACCCGGACCTTTTCAACCCACTTGGCAGCTTCAAGAGCGGCATCAGGTTTGAAGTGAATGTCTGCCACGAGGGGAACCCCGCAACCCGCTGCCCGAACCCCATCGCGGATGTGTTCCAGGTTCTCGGCGTATTTACGCGTTTGAGCGGTGATGCGTACGATCTCACACCCGGCCTCCGCGAGTTCGAGGACCTCCCGGACGCAGGCCTCGGTATCACGGGTATCCGCGGTAATCATGGACTGGACGCGGATTGGGTTTTTACCGCCCACGCCGACTGCCCCGACCATTACTTCCCGCGACATCCGCCGCTGGTAGCGGAAGAGGTCGGGACAGTAGTGGAGTGGCGACGTATCGCTCATCTGGGTATTTATAGCGCGAATTGGGAGTGCTGGCCAGCAAGGGCACGGGTTGATTTCACGTCTTTTGTAAAAGCATTGCACAAATTCCGCTTCTTGCCGCGCTGGGCATGTGATCACATACCTTTTGCAATGAAGCTAATCCGTCCATTTCTCAGTCTCGTCCTTCCCTTCGTCTGGACCCTGTCCCCGGTGGCAGCCGAGGAAGATCAGGCTTCCAAGAAGGATCAGCCCGGAGAAGCCCCTGTAACCGAGGCTGAAGATGCCACCGACTTCATCCGGATTGAGGAAGATGAGAAGGTAGCCCGGCTACAGACTTCCGTGACCCGCTACGAGAAGGATGGGGTGACTGTTGATCTGATCGGAGCGGTCCACATCGGGGACAAGAAATACTACGACGACCTCAACCAGTCCTTTGAGAAATATGACGCCCTGCTCTTTGAAATGGTTGGAGGTGAAAAAATGGAGGGAGGCAGGATCCCCGACCGGGAAGAAAAAGGAGGTGATATTCAGACCAATCTCCTGAAGGGAATGGTTGATGGAATGTCGCGCTTCCTCCAGCTGTCCAGCCAGGTAAAGGAGATTGATTATTCTCCCAGGAATTTCGTTCATGCCGACCTGACCATGAAGCAATTCGAGAAGAAGCAGGAAGAGAAGGGGGAGTCTCTCTTCAGCTTCGCCCTTTCGGCGGCCCAGCAGGCGCAGAACCAGGGGGTGGAGCAGCCGAATCCGGCGCGACTGATTGCGGCTCTCCTCTCAGGAAATTCCAACAGTCTCAAGCTGGAGATGATGAAGAACCTCGGGCAGGGCGATGACCAGATTAATGCCTTGGCGGGGAATAACGTTATTATCGGGGACCGTAACGCCAAGTGCATCAAGGTGCTTCGGAAGCAGGTGAAGAAGGGGCACAAGACCATTGGGATCTTCTACGGAGCAGCGCACAACCCGGACCTGGAGACCCGCCTTTTCAAGATGGGATACACCAAGGGGAAACAGGAGTGGATGACGGCCTGGGATGTTCCCAAGGCCGGGAAGCAGTCCGCGGAAAAGGAAAAGCAGGAGAAAGCGGAGAATCCGCCGAAGAAGAAAGAGGCCTCCCAGCCCTAGGCGAGGGGTGATGGGAGCAAGTGAATGCGGCCTTTCAGGCCGCTGATTGCTGCCCGGCGTTCCATGGTGCAGACGTGGTTCTGCGGCATTGCACGGGGGCAGGGTCCCCCGATGATAGGGGCTGGTTCTGCTAAAGTGCGGGGAAACGAGTTGTCGCGATTGCGCCGGTCCTGAAAAGGCGTCAGCCTGCTGCTCACAAGTTACCCTTATTTAATGAGCACAAGCACAGAAGCAGCCTCCCAGGACCCGGCCCAGCTGCAGGCCGCGGTCCAGCGCGTCCGGTCGGAGCTTTCGAAAGTCATCATCGGTCAGGATCAGGTCGTCAATGAGGTGATGATCGCAATTCTCACGCGGAGCCATGCGCTGCTCGTCGGGGTGCCCGGACTGGCCAAGACCCTTCTCATCTCAAGTCTGGCGGAGGCCCTCGACCTGTCCTTCAAGCGGATTCAGTTTACGCCCGACCTGATGCCCTCGGACATCACAGGCACGGAAGTAATTTACTCCGATCCGGCTACAAACGAACGGGAGTTCAAGTTCCTGCCGGGTCCGATTTTCGCTAACATTATCCTGGCTGACGAAATCAACCGGACCCCGCCCAAGACCCAGGCTTCGATGCTGGAATCCATGCAGGAGCGCAAGGTCACGGTTGGCGGCGAGGATCATCCGCTACCGGAGCCGTTTTTTGTTCTGGCTACCCAGAACCCTATCGAACAGGAAGGGACCTACCCGCTGCCGGAAGCACAGCTGGACCGTTTCATGTTCATGATCAAGGTGGACTATCCCGATGAGGAAGAGGAGTTCCAGATCCTCAAGGCCTACACTGGGAACGAAGGGGAGCGCCCTGACCCGGTCCTCGGGGGAGAGGAGATTCTTGCGATGCAACGCGCCGTTCGCAATATGCCGGTCGCCGACCATATTCTGCGCTATGCGGAGAAACTGGTACGCGTAACGCGGCCGGATTCCGATGAGGCGCTGGAATTCTGCTCCAAGTGGCTGACCTGGGGGGCGGGTCCGCGGGCGGGGTTGAACCTGGTGCTGGCGGCCAAGGCGAATGCTCTCCTCCGGGGAGAGAGCCATGTGAGCTGTGATGACGTGGCTGCTGTTGCCCCGCCGATTTTCCGGCATAGGATCATTCCGAACTTCAGTGCCCAGAGCGAAGGGCTCACCGCGGATGACATCACGTCGAGGATTCTTGAGTCCGTGCCGAAGGACAGGAAACTGGACTAGGAAGCTGCGCATTCTGGGGGGCTCCAGAACACCTTGGTGAACACGACGGCAATAACCTCCTTTCATGGACGCCGAAACCCGTAAACTCCTCGATCCCCGCGCCATTGCCCGGGCGGAAGCCCTGGGGATGAATGCGAGGTTCATCGTGGAGGGCTACATGGCGGGGGAGCACAAGTCCCCCTATCGCGGGTTCGCCATCGAATTTGCCCAGCACCGCGAATACTCACCCGGAGATGATGTGCGGCATCTGGACTGGAAGGTCCAGGCCAAGACCGAGCGCTATTACATCAAGCAATATGAGCAGGAGACTAATTTCGTGGCTCACCTCCTGCTGGATGGCAGCGAGAGCATGAAGTATGGCTCAGGGGAGATCAGCAAGCTGGAGTATGGCAAGATGATGGCGGCCTGTCTCTCCTACCTGATTCTTCACCAGAGGGATGCGGTTGCCCTCGGGATCTTTGATGAAGAGGTCCGGGAGTATCTTCCTCGTAGCGACAACCGGGACAACCTTTTCCGGATCATGGATCGGCTGGCACGGTTTGACCCGGTAGGGGGGACCCGGATTGCTCCGGTGCTTCATGGGATGGCGAGCCAGATCCGCCGCAAAGGACTCGTGATTGTGATCAGTGATTTCTTTGATGATGAGGAGGAGCTTCTCGAGGGGATCCAGCATCTCCGGTTCAAGGGTCATGAGGTTATCCTGATGCAGGTCCTGGACCCTTTCGAAATCGATTTCCCTTTTAGCGGGATGGTGGAATTCGAGGGGCTGGAGGACATCCCCCTGGTCCGGACACGGCCCAGCCAGATCAAGAAAACCTATCATCACGAATTTGAAGCGTTCCGCGAGCGCCTGCAGTTGGCCTGTGAGCGACACCAGTGTCACTTCGTGGGACTGCGTACGGATCAATCCCTCGACGAGGCCCTCGCCAACTACCTTTCGTTCAGGAAGAGCACCGCTGGTTGATCACGATGAACTTCCTGAACCAGACCTTACTGTGGGGGATTGCGGCGATCTCGGTGCCCATCATTATCCACCTTCTCAACCGGCGGCGTTTCCGGCGGGTCCCCTGGGCTGCGATGCGTTTTCTCAGGGTTAGTGTGGAGCAGAACCAGAGGCGGATGAAGCTTGAGGACTGGATCCTTCTCCTGCTGCGTTGTGCCCTTGTTGCCCTCCTTGCCCTGCTGATGGCGCGGCCCATGATGGAGGGGTTGTCGGGGGTTCCGGGGTCCAAGGTGGCGGTGGCGATCGTGATGGATAACTCGGCCAGCATGGGGTCACGCGAAGGAGAGGATACCCGTCTTGACCTCGCCCGGGAGGCGGCGCATGCGGTTCTCGCCCGGTCTCCGGGGGGGTCTCCGGTAGCAGTTGCGGGGGCGTTCCGCTCTCATGAGGCAACTAATGACCACGAGCTGGCGGCATCGCGCATTGACGGGATTTCGCAGACGGACCGCCATGCGGACCTTCTTCACTCGCTTGAGGAGGCGGCCCGTTCACTGGGGGGACAGGCTGCGGTGGAGAAGGAGCTGTATCTCATCACCGATGGACATGCGGAGGAGTGGGGGGGATTTGCTGCCCTTGAAGGACGGCTTCGCGATATTGCTGCGGGCATCACGATCCATCTGGTCATGGTGGGTTCTCCGGCCCCTGAAAATCTCGGGATCAGCCGGCTCACTCCTGCCGCTACTCTTCCTGCGGTGAATCAGCCTTTCCGCATCGACGTGGATGTTACCAATTATGGAGGGAGCCCGATGCTTGATGTCCCGGTAAGGCTGCTGGTCGACGGTCAGCCGGCAGGTGAGCAGTGGGTCATTGATGAAGTGAAGCCGGGGCGTAGTGAAAGCGCCACCCTCTACGCCACTCTGCCCGCGGCAGGCTATCATCGGGTGACGGTGGCTCTGGAGGAGGACAACGTGCCCTTTGATGATCGGCGCACGATGATCATGCGTGCGAGGGACAATGTGAATGTTCTTCTGGTGGATGGAGATCCCGGGGCGGAGGACCGCGAGTCGGAAACATTCTTTCTTCGCCATGCCCTGGTTCCGGTCCCGGTTCAGGAGCGGGAGGCCTATCCGGTGAAACCGCGAACGGTTTCGGTCTCGGGTCTCGCGGGCGAGGAACTGGATCGTTATCACGCAATCGTGCTCGCCAACGTCGCGGATGTTCCCCTTTCCTTTGCGGATCGTCTTGCGCGTTATGTGGAAGCCGGAGGAGGATTGATTGTATTTCCGGGCGGGAACCTGCGTCCGGAATCCTACAACACCCTTCTGCACCGGAAGCATAAGCTCCTTCCCGTTTCCCTTGTCCCCCGCGATGGGAGTTCCGGAGCCCGGTCGCGGACAGCGGTTCCGACCGAGACCAACCCGCTGGGGCTGGACGGGGATCTTCTTGCAGGGGTTGATTTTCTTCAGGGCGTGGAGCTTCAGGCCGGGGAATTGGAATACCGTCAGGCCCTGCGTTATGATGACGGGACCCCTGCTCTGGTCGAGAGTGACTACGGACAAGGGAAGGTTTTTGTATTCAGCAGTACGGCGGACCTCGAGTGGAACGACTTTGCGATTCGCCCTGCCTTCGTGCCCTTTGTAAACAGACTGCTCGGGGGCATTGTCCTGAACCGTGAAAACAGCCTGAATGTTGAGGCGGGAGAGGCCCTGCGACACCGCCTTGATGCCGCCCTCGCGGGCCGGGAGGCCACGGTCTATGAAGTAGGGGACCCGGAAGCGATTGGACGCTTGACCACGCTTTCGGAGAGGGAGGGGAGTGCGGTCCTTGAATTTGACCATGCCAGCCGTGCGGGTGCTTACCAGGCCACCGTCGAAGGGGAGCCAACCTCCATTCTTTTTGCCGCTCGTCCCAGCTTGCGTGAATCGAGCCTTGCTCTTCTGGGGGTGGAACAGCTTGGGCGGCTGGGGGATTCCGTAACCGTTTCCCGGTGGGGGGCCAGTAGCGGAGGGGACTCCTTCGGTGGAGATCGAAAGGGGGCCGAGCTCTGGTGGCCGCTTCTTCTTGTCGTGATTGCCCTGGCGGCAATTGAAATCGTTCTTGCGCAGTGGTTCAGCCGATCGAAGTGATGAAGAGGGGAAGAGAGGCAATCCGATGACGGACTGGATCCTTCAGGCTCTTGGCATGGATGCCGAAGATGTGGACGGCCTGGCCGGATGGTCCGTGCGCTGGGAAACTGCGCAGTGGGGTCTCCTGGCCGCAGTGCTCATGGGAATTCTTTCCCTGTTGTCCTGGTGGTTCTACCGCAGGAGCCCCCAGGGAGTGTCGGGCGTCCGCAGATTTTTTCTGACGGCTCTTCGGTTGTCCTTCCTGGGCCTCGTTGTTGCCATTCTTTTGCAACCGATCCTTGTGCTTACCCTGGAGAGGGAAGTGCCGCGCACCCTGCCGATTCTCCTGGACCGAAGCGGAAGTATGGCGCTTGAGGACGGAGATGGGATGAGCCGACTTCAAAGAGCGGAGCAGGCCCTCGCCACCCCGGAAGGAAGTGCCATGCTCCGGTCCCTGGAGAAGGATCTGGAGATCCCGCGGTTTACCTTTGGCACGGATTCCCTGCAGGAATGGGACAGCTCCTCCGGGCCCCTGCTGCCGGAAGGGGACAGGACCGCTCTTGGGGAAATCGTTCGCAAGACCATTGAGCGTTATCGTGGTGCCCCCTTGGTCGGGGTCCTCCTGATCACCGACGGAGGCCAGAACAGCGGAGCTCCTCTTGGAGAAGCCGCCCGGCAGCTTAAGGATGCCGGCATTCCGGTTTATGCTGTCGGAGTGGGGGATCCGGCGGCCCGTGATGTTGCGATTGAGGGCGTGGAGATGCGCGAGGTTCTACTGGCAGACGATGCCGCCCCGGTAACGGTGAAGTTACGGGCGCAGGGGATGAAGGGAGAGAGTGGACGGGTCATCTTCTCGCTGGGCGGAGTAGATGTGGCGGAGGAAGAAGTGGAAATAGGGGAGGACGGCCTGCAGGAGATCTCCACCCTTTTTGTGCCCAGACGGGTGGGCGAGTATGTCCTGGAAGCGCGGTTTGAGTCTGATGGGGCTTCGGAGGCTCTGGCCGGGAACAACTCCGGGCGGACCAGCCTGCGCGTGGTGGACCGCCGGCTCAAGGTTCTCCTCCTTGACCAGGCGCCTCGTTGGGAGTTCAAGTATCTGGAGGCGATGTTGCTGCGGGAACGGCGGGTGGACCTTTCCTGTTTTCTCTTCGAGGGAGACCGTGAAATTGCCCGGGTCCCCGGAAGCCCTCACATCGAACAGTTTCCCGCCCGGGCGGAAGAGCTCTTTGACTTTGACCTCATCCTGCTGGGCGATATCGACCCACGTTTTCTCACGGAGGAACGCCTCGCTCTTCTGGGGGACTACGTCTCAAGTGCGGGGGGAGCCCTGGCGGTGATTGCAGGCAAGCGCTTCATGCCTGCAGCCTTTGCGCGGACGGACCTCGAGCAATTGCTGCCGGTAGAGCTGGCGGGGACCTCTATTGGCTCTGCAAATTCCGCGGCGGTCCGCCCCCTCCGTCTCAGCCTCACCGGGAAAGGCCGGGAAAGTGTGATGTTACGCCTCGGTGATGATCCTGAGGCGAGCGAAGCTCTCTGGGCTCGGCTGCCTCCCATTTACTGGGCCGCGCGCGTGGCCCGGGCCAAGCCAGCGGCGGAAGTCCTGCTGACGCGTCCGGATCCGGACTCCGGGGCGACCAACACCCCCGTGGTTGCTCTCCATCGTTATGGAGCAGGGGA
>Ga0163180_10001227_pt1 | contig 14627 bp, 11 predicted proteins | sample AtlANTMetagenome_2_FD_109647 | JGI IMG/M metagenome (GOLD analysis project Ga0163180, IMG submission 109647) | Marine eukaryotic phytoplankton communities from the Atlantic Ocean - Atlantic ANT 4 Metagenome | ecosystem: Environmental > Aquatic > Marine > Oceanic | place: North Atlantic Ocean...
GATCTCGTCATAGGCCATGCGAACTTCTTCGGTGGCGTCGGTGACGGCTTCTTCAGCTTCTTCAGCAGAAGCGCAAGCGTTAGCGAAAAGGGCGAGAGGAATGAGGGCGAAACGGTTCATGGGAGGCTCCTGGTGTGTGGAAAATCTTTTGGGCTGTCTCGGCAGCGCAATACTCAGAACGGAACAATCGCAAAACGACATTAGGCCTGGGCCAAGAAAAAATATGGAATCGCTGTACTGCGAGGCATTGAAGCATGCGATTTCCGGGTTAGGTGCCTGCATGGAGGCACGATGGCACGGGTGTTGATGGGCCCTTTGGAAAGGGCAATTGTAGTAGAGAACCCCGACGAGTCACTCGATGCTCTGCTTGAAGATGTGGGCATGTCCGTCACCCGCTTGGAAGATGTCCCGAGTGAGGAGGAGTTCATCCAGATTCTTCAAGACACGCGCGCTCAAGTCATTTTTAAGCGGTCACGTGTGCCCATTACCCGCCAAATGATCGAGTCGTGTCCAGATCTATTGGCCATACAGTTGTGCTGCATAGGTGACGACTCGGTGGATAAACAGGCCTGTGCTGACCATGGGGTCTTGGTATTCAATGACCCGATAAGTAATGGGCGCAGTGTGGTCGAGATGGTCATCGCACATCTTATTTCATTGTCGCGCCGGCTATATGAAACGGATCCTAGATGTCGCGACGGAGTCTGGGAAAAGAACAATGTTGAGCGCTACGAAGTCAAAGGAAAGGTGCTTGGAGTTCTGGGCTTGGGCAATATTGGCCGCCAAGTGGCTCGAGCCGCTGAAGCACTTGGAATGCGCATACGTTTTTATGATTCTCGCTATGCGGCAAGCGAAGTGGGTGTGGAGTTCGGCTGGGAAGCCACCAACAGTATTGAAGAGTTGATGACCGGTTCTGACTACGTCACCGTTCACTTTTCGGCTCGAGATGGTCGGGGACAGACCAACGAGAATATTCTCACGCTCGATGTGTTGCGGGCATTAGGTCGCGACAGGCCTGAGCAGTCACCCCGAATCTTCATCAATTTGGGTCGAGGCTTTCTGCACCGACCCGAAGACCTTCTTGAAGCCCTCTCAGAAGGGCGTATCCGTCGGGCGGCTGTCGATGTCTATCCGACAGAGCCTCGAGGGAAGGAAGATTGGGTCAATCCATATGCGACCAACCCCCGAGTGGCCGTGTCCCCTCATATTGGGGCGGCCACACAGGAGGCTCAACCCCGCATTGCCAAGCGGGTAGCATGGACCCTGGGTCAGTTCTCGAAAAATGGAACCGTTCGCGACATGGTCTTTGCGCCCCGATCTCGATTGGGTTTGGTTGAGCAGAATGCCAGGGACAAGGTGTTGCTCGCTGTTGCTCACAGCACCACTCGAGGAACGAAGCGCGCTGTCGATGACGCCATCTATCAGGCTGGTGCGAGCAACCTCAGTTCCGTTCATAAGGACTTTGAGGATCTTGGAGTGGCCTATGATCTCTCGGTGATCGATAGGCCCCTATCCGAGGAAGAAGTGCACGCATTGGTTGAAGCCGCCAGTGAAGTCACGGGCGACAAGAATGCCATTCGGAGTGTTCGGCAGATACAATTGTAATTGCGGCCGAATAGATCCAACTATGGGTGTTCTGCCGCAGGTGGCTCGGCCATGGGCTCTAAGCCAGCGGCGGATGGTGGCTGTGTCTGAAAGCCGTCAATGCGTTCCGAGATCTCGTCTGCATGCTCGTCATCTGCGTACAGCAGTTGGGATAATGCTGTGGGGTTGTTCAGATTGAGACCGGTCGCCATGAGGGTTTGCAGATAGAAATCGAGTAATCCGTCGAGAAGCTCTTCCGGATCCTTGTTCAGAGTGAACGGGGCCGATTGGCTTCGGACAGGTTTTCCGTCCGCATGAATAAGGGCTCCCGATTGGGCCAAAGCATTGATGACTGCACGGACATTTTTTGAGGACACAGGCGGATCGGCTTTTCGGCATCGTCGGGCGGTATCACCCACGGTGTAACGGAGGGTGTTTTTTCGTTTACGGTTGGCTCGTTCAGTCACATGGTCGACGAATTCGTGGACGACCGTATGGCGAAGCATGTGGGCGAGTGGATTGATACCCATACCATCAAGAAGAAGACGCATCTCATTGGCCGCCCCTTCCAGAGGTGGCAGGGAGTCCGTAGATTCCTCGTCGGATGTATCTTCCTCTGCTGGAGGGGATGCGTTGGGCTCAAACACCTTGTATCCGCCTGCTCGTTCCGCACGGGCGAGCCCCACAAGACCTTTGTCTCGGGCGGCTTCAAGGAAACGGGCGAAACCTGAGTACCCATAGTCCGACTCGTTAAAGGTGGGCGCTTTGCGCTGCATGGATTGCTTAATGACTCCCGCCAGAACCGGTTGAGGGTCGTCCTTTTGTAATCCTTCGAGCGTTTCTTTCAGGAATTCAAAGGCTTGGGTTTTGGTCATCGTCAAGGATGGTTCTGTCGGGGCTTCATTCTCTTCAGTGACCTGTTCAGGCGGGCTCGTTTTGCTGGTTTTCTTGTTGATGGATTCGTAGAAGATGAACTCATCACAGGCGGCGATGAGGAGCCTGCTGGTACTGGAGCGAGTGCCGATGCCCACAACGCGTTTGTTCATCGAGCGAAGTCGCATCACCAGCGGGGTAAAGTCCGAATCACCGCTGAGGATGACGTAGGTATCGATAAAGTCGCGTGTGTAGACCAGGTCCATCGCGTCGACAACCAAGGCGATATCAGCCCGGTTCTTGTCATGGCCGCCATAGCTGGGGAGTTCGTGCATTTGGACGCCTGCTTCCAATAAACTCTGTTTGAAGCGTGCGTACCGGCCCCAGTCCCCGTACGCTCTGGCTTCGAGGATTCGTCCCTTATCCTTGAGTCGGTTCATGACGGCTTTGATATTAAAGCGTCCCAGTCGCTCCTTTTCACAGCCAGCGGAAATGTTCTCAAAGTCGATCAATACACATAGATTTTGTTCCACTTCTTTTCCTTTCTCGGTGGGGAGCAGTCTCGTTCTAAACCAGACGCCGCGAGCTTATAGCTGTTAGCCCTATACATCTCAAGCAGGTAGCCTTTTTAGGCGGAGGCCAATGTGTCGACTTTTGAACGATTTTCGGGTGCAGATAAGTACATCGCTGATGAGCAGCTTTTGGCGAGCGTGAACGCTGCCATTGCTCTTGAACGGCCACTTTTGGTGCGCGGCGAGCCGGGGACCGGAAAGACCATGTTGGCTCGTGCTGTTGCTGAAACCCTCGAGAAACCCCTCTTGAGTTGGCATGTGAAGTCGACCACGGCTGCCAAAGAAGGGCTTTACACCTATGACGTTGTACAGCGCCTGAATGACTCGCGCTTTCCGGACGATGCGGGGAGGGATGTCTCCGATATTCGCGCCTACATCAAGATGGGGGTGTTGGGTCAGGCCTTTCAGGCCGATGAGCAGGTGGTGATGTTGATCGATGAGATCGATAAAGCCGATATTGAGTTTCCCAACGACCTTTTGCGTGAGTTGGATGAGATGGCGTTTACAATCACGGAACTCGATGAGACGGTTTCTGCTCGACACCGGCCCATCACGATTATCACATCAAATGCTGAAAAAGAACTTCCTACGGCATTTTTGAGGCGGTGCGTATTTCATTACATCGAATTCCCTACCCGGGATAGTTTGAAGCAGATTGTCGATGCTCACTTACCAGACTTGGATCAAACGCTCGTCGACGAGGCCATTTTACGCTTCTATGGATTGCGAAAAATCGATGCCCTCAAGAAAAAGCCGAGCACGAGTGAGCTCCTGGATTGGTTGATGGTGCTCGCTCGAGCAGGGGTAGACCCTGAGGATATTGCGAGCAAGATGCCTTTCCTGGGCACGCTTATAAAAAGAGAGAAAGACTTGGATCTGCTGGCGTCTCGCGCCAAGCACGGCTTTGGGGCCAACTGATCGTGTTTGATCTTCTCCTTTTCAATCTTCGGGCACAATCCGTCAAGGTTGGGTTGGGAGAATGGATGGCCTTTCTCAAAGGTATCCAGAAGGGGCTCGTGGTTGATCTGGATGGCCTATACCACTTTGGTCGGTCGGTACTCATTCAGTCCGAAACTCAGTTCGATTCATGGGACGTGGCATTTGAAGCCACATTCGCAGGAGTGGAATTGGAGCCGGACCTGTCCGAGGACCTGCTCTCCTGGTTGGCGGAGGCCGAGGCTCAAGTCGGTGAGCGGGTCGACCTCGATATGAGCTGGGAGGAAATGAGAAAGCTCTTTCAGGAACGACTGAAAGAGCAGAAAGAACGTCATGATGGTGGCAGCCATTGGATTGGGACCGGTGGAACCTCACCTTTCGGAAACTCGGGTCGATCCAATCGAGGAATTCGAGTGGGGCCGGGAGGGCAGCGTTCCGCATTGGCTGTGGCGGGTGAGCGGCGTTGGGCGAATTATCGAACCGATAACCGTCTTGATGTTCGAGACTTCCAGGTGGCGCTTCGTGCGCTAAGAAAATTGACTCGAGAAGGGCAATTGGAGCTCGACTTGGATGGGACCATCAAACGGACTGCGGACAATGGTGGCGACATTGACCTCGAATTCATTCGAGCACGCCAGAACCGGGTTCACCTCGTGTTGCTGCTGGATACCGGTGGCTCGATGGACCCTCACGCGCGTCTGGTCACCCAACTGTTCACTGCGGCCAATGAGTCGAAAGGCTTTAAATCAATTTCCACCTGGCACTTCCACAATGTCCCGTATGGATTTTTGTATCAGGACTTTGCCAACAGGCGCCGAAGGACCATCGAAGACATTCTTTCCGACATGTCTCCGAGTCATCGATTGGTTTGGGTGGGGGACGCTTCGATGGCTCCATGGGAGTTGTTTGGACAGCATCATTCTAATCCCTGGGGCACGGCAAACACGGGAAGTGGGCTCAACGGTATCGGTTGGTTGAAGCGAATACGGGAGCAATGCCCTGCGTCTGTGTGGCTCAACCCAGACCCCGTTCGCTATTGGGACCATCCTACAGTGAGCGCTATCGGCGGTATTTACCCCATGTTTCCGCTGACAGTGGATGGATTAAGGGACGCAGTTTGTAAGCTCCGCGCCCCCGTGTGATTTTCCGTGTTAAGCGCGGTCGTCAAACACACTCTCAGGAGCCTGCAATGGATATTCAAGGCAAAAAGTTTCTCGTTACCGGTGGTGCCAGTGGCATGGGCCGGAACTTCACTCTGAATCTCGCTAAGCTTGGCGGTGACGTCGCATTCTGTGATCTCAATGAAGAAGCGATAGCGGAGGTCGAAGCGGCCGGTTCTGAACTCCCTGGAAAGGTCGTTGGGTTCCGAGCCAATGTGGCGGACGAGGGCGAAGTTATTGCCTTGATAAAGAACATTCGCGAGACCTTGGGTGGTCTGGACGGTGTGGTCAACAACGCGGGTATCTTCCGTGATGGTCTTCTGGTGAAGCAAGATCGGGAAACCGGTGAGATCCGCAAGATGAGCTTGAAGAACTGGCAGCAAGTCATCGATGTGGACTTGACCGGACCTTTTCTCGTCTCTCGTGAGTTTGCTGCATCTGCCGTTGAAAATGGTCACGGCGGTGTCATCGTGAATATTTCATCGATTTCTCGATACGGAAATATGGGTCAAACAAACTACTCTGCCGCCAAGGCTGGCCTGGTCGCCGATACGAAGTTGTGGGGTAACGAATTGGCTCGCTATGGTATCCGCACGGGTGCGATTGCTCCGGGATTTGTGGATACGCCCATCCTTCAAGGGATGCGTCCCGAGGTGTTGGAGAAGATGCTCAAATTCGTACCGCTTCGGCGGGCTGCGGACCCCGATGAAATCTTCCTCGCGGTGAAATTCATCATTGAATGTGATTTCTTCACTGGGCGCTGCATCGATGTTGACGGCGGCCAAGTCGTCTAAATCAAGTCGCGAAGTGCTCGGCCGCTAACTGGCCGAGAGCTTCCGGTGCATCGTAAGGCAGCATGTGGCCACCCTCTAAGGTGGCCACACGTACATCAGGGATGGTCATGGCGCGAAGTGTACGGATTTCGTCCGGATACCAGCTCTCGCTACCCCACACCACGAGGGTAGGGGCTTGAATCTCTGCCAGTAAGGACAAGTAGCTTGATTCCCGGAAGGGGTAGGGGCCCCGGACCAGGTGGAGCGGGTCAAAAGCCCACCGCAACCCTTGGGCGTCGCGGGTGGTGCCGTGCTCAGCCAGTCGCTGTGCGAACTCGGGCTTCAATCGAGGGTGTTTTTTTAATAGTCGCTTGGCAGCGTCATTCACGGTGTCGATACGGACGGGACTGGGAGGACGACGGATTTGGTCTAAGTGTTCCCGAATGCGCGTGACCATGTTCGGTGTGCCCCATTCGATCGCTCCGAGGCCCTCAGCGACGACGAGACGATGAACGCGGTCGGGACGCACCGCTGCATAGATCGAGGCTACGGTTCCACCCATGGAGTGCCCAAGAAGGTTGATGGGTCCGCCCAAATGTTCGACGAGCGCATCGAGATCCGGAATCAAATCGGCAAAATGGTAATAGCCGCCCGAACCGATGTGATCAGACTGACCGAAGCCTCGCTGGTCGGGTGCTATCCAGCGGCCTGGCTGATTCGCCACAACATCATGAAATGCCATGCCGTGATCCAGCCACCCATGCAGACAAATATTGGGGCGCGCCCCCTGGTCGGATCCGAATTCACGAATCAACAACTTGAGCCCGCGCACATCGAGTGTCCAATCGTTCATCGGTGTTGAATAGCGTGAGCGGTCGCCATTCGCATGCATATATGCGATAGAGTGACCGAGGGGAGGTCGATAGATGAAGCCCATCTTGGTCGTCGATTGTTACGTAGATGGTGATGGATCCACCAATTTTCGCCGACTGTTGGGTGGGTATACGCTCAAAGTATGGCGGGCGATATCCGAGCCTCGCCCTAATCATGTGCGGGACTACTCCGCTATCGTCATCTCGGGTTCGGCCGCTTGTGTGACCGCACCCGAACTGTGGATGGATGAGGTGTCGGATGTGATTCTCGATGCCAAGGCCGCTGATGTGCCCGTGCTCGGGGTCTGCTTTGGCCATCAAATGGTGGCCTATGCACTGTTTGGTTCCAGCGCAGTCAGGCGGTCATCCACACCAGAGATCGGTTGGACGGACATTGAAGTCACCCAGCCGGTCTCTTTGTTTGCAGGCCTGGGAGATACTTTCAATACCTTTGAGTCCCATTTTGACGAAGTCGTGGCGTGTCCAGGGATGACTGTTTTTGCCCGCTCTGAACGGTGTGAAGTGCAGGGGTATCAGGTCGATGGAAGTCCGATATGGGGCGTGCAATTTCATGCAGAAATGGCGTTTGAAGAGGCGGTTGACTTGGCAAAGGTGCGCATAGAAGGCCGCCCAGACCTCGGCTTTGATGTCGAAGATAAACTTCAACACGCGAAAGACTCGACGGAGCTTGCTACCCTTATTTTCAATAATTTTTTGGGGCCAGAGTGACGATTGCCGGGTTGTTATGGTCTGCCGCCATTGCGCATGCAGCCTGCCCCGAACTGAACGCGATGCGCGACCAAAATACACCCTATCGAGTGGATGTCCGTCACACCTTCACCACTGAACAGGGTGACTGTACTCGGCTCAACTTGGGGCCCGTGGGCGCCATGCGCTTGGGTAAAGTGAAGGCCGTACTGAAGACCTGGGATGATTCGCGGACCACTTTGGGTTTCGAGCGGGTCAAGCGAATAGAGGGAAGTTGGTTCTTGGAGATACCAGAACTGCGAGAAGGCGACGAACTTCGCTTGCGTCTCATGACCGTCCCGTCATCCCAGTCGAACCTAATGAAGAACCCATCGCCTTTCGGTCTGGGCCCTCCGAGTCGCATCACGGTGGATTGGGCAGCACCCGAAAAGGACATGGTTTTTGGGGCCGGCGGTAATGTGGCACGGATCATGGCGCGGGAGTGGGAGGGTCAGTACCGCGCCGGGGTTCATCAAGTTTGGGTTCCGGATGGCGCGTCCCAGGTCGGATGTGCAGTAATGGTCGATGGCGAGCTCCTTGATGTGGAGCTCAGTCCATATGGTTGCGCCTTCGAACTGCCTGAAAAGGTTCGCGCAAAGGCTCATCTCAGTTGGACGGAGGATGGGGTGGGGCCGAGCAGTGAGTGGCGTCTTGTCGAAGGTCAGGTATTGGAGTTCTCGGACACCGAAATCGAATCCCGTGGACTGCCCGCTAAAGAAGGAACGAGCGTATTCGTGGGGCCTGGCCACGTTTCGGTCATGCTGAGTCGTCTGGATGGAAGGACCATTGAAAAGAATGCTCAGCAGGAGGTCTACGAGGCTGCGAAAATGGTCAGCATCCCTGAGCCTGGCTTGGGTCTGGCCTATAAAGGTCGGTTGGGGGGAGTCGAGATGGCTGGCGAACTCCTCGAATTGGTTCGGGATCAAGTTCAGAATGGTGGGATCACTGGAGCTCATCCGCTGAAAGCGAGACCACTGATGAAGGTGCGTCAGTCTGGGTGGGCGACCCCTTGGGAACAGGCTTTGCTCCTGACTCGATATCTGGGCCAGGTAAAGGTTCCTGCGACGGCATATCCGGTGCGTCCTCGCGCCGCAGGGTTCGCCGTGAATGGTGCACCCGATGGCTATGTCGATGCGGTGGTCCGAGTGGGTGTGGGAGATGAAGCCGTGTGGGTGGATCCAAGTTGCCGAGTCTGCGCCGTGGGTGAGATAGATCCAGGTCTTTGGGGAGGTCAGGTCTTTGCGCCGGATTTGAAGCAATTGCCCGATGGTGTTCAGGGTCAGATTTCCAGTCGCTTGGTCGAAGGAAAGCTGTGGGTTGAACTGAATGGGGTGGCAGCATTGCGACTACGGATATGGCTACTGCCGGTAGACAGTTCCGAACGGGGCGCTCTTATTGCGGAGTTGTTTGCGGGACCCGGATCCACTCTGGTGGAACACGAAGGCTTTTCCGATCTGGGTCAACCCATCCGGATCGTGGTGGAGCCCTAGGTGTTCGCGATGGCCTGTTCTAGCAATTGAAGGGCAAACCGAGTGACGCCTTTTTGTCCCGAGCCTGAGTTTTTTGCGAGAGTTTGAGTGGCATTTTTCATGTCGGCCTGAGCCTGCGTTTCATTGCCTTCCCGCATCGCTATGCGGGCTTGACCGACTGAAATATGGGCGCGCATCGTGTCCAAAAAGACCTTCGCGCCCACCACCTTGAAGTCTTCTAGTGCTGAAGCGGCTTCGTGGAAGAGTTCCTCAGCCTTTTGGATGCGCCCGTGGAGTGCGTGGGCGGCAGCCAGATAGGCGTAGTAGTATCCGCTGCCGCGCCGCAGACCTTGAGTGGAAAGTGCATTCAGGCAGTCCCAGAGCTTAGTTTCGGCTTCATCCAACTCGTCGGCCCCGAGATGAATGGCGCCGCGATTACCCGTGGCAAGCGCAAGAGCCGTTTGGTCCTGCAAACGCAAATAACTATCTTGAATTTCATCCAGCATCGGGCCGGCAGAATCGAAGTCACCGCTCACCGCCAGAGCCATGGCGTGAGAATTTTTTGAGTATGTCTGGCTTCTTAAGTCACCGATGGTCTCAAAAATCTTTACGGCTTCACTATAGTGGGCGATGGCCTCCCGAAAGTCATCTCTCATATCGCGGACATAATTGCCCATGGTCTGATGTACCGTGGCCTGACGGCGCGGATAGCCGAGAGCATTGGCCAAACGGATGGCTTCTCGGCCTGCATCGAGTGGGTCCTCGGCGGTTTTGATGCGGTTGCCGAAGTACGTCACAAAGAACTTGTAGAGCATCTCCCATTTGGCGGCATGTCCCTCAGCCCCGCGTCGGAGTAGCTGCCGATGATGTTCGATGACTCTATCGTGCTTCCTGGCATCCCAGTTCGTCCAGATAGCCATATTGTGTGCTTCACACTCCACATCAGGATCATTGGCCTGCTCGGCTGTTTTGAAGGCGAGTGTGATGGCCTCTTCCGCCTGTTTTGTGTTCCCGAACACTCTCCAAGACTTGCACAGTGAAGAAAACAGCATGGAACGTAAGGCTGGGTTTGCATCGGGACTTGGGGACACACCCTCATCAAGGAGAGTCTTCAATTCGAGTGTCGCCGTTCGTGCATTGTCAGAGTCCAGAAGGATTCTCATCAACTCCGCGTGTGCGTCGTCGTCGTGGTCGAGTGCATGTGTACTGGCGGCTAGGATGTTGGCCCGTTCGACTGCAAACCAGGCCAACTCGATAGCGTTAGAGCGGGCCATGATGTCGTGCCCACGTTGGGTAGCATGGTCATGGAACCACTCCAGATGGAGGTGGCGAGTTTGCACTAAGGATGAACGGGGAACCTGGGATTCCACCCACGTCCGGATGGGGGACAGAATGGAGAAACGCATCCCGCTAGGCGTTTCGCTGAGGGTTAGCCACGAGGTGTCGACCAACTCTGAAAGGACCTGATAGACGCTTGTTCTGCCCACGCGCTTGGCGAGAACAAATTCCGCCGCGTCCATAGTGAAGCCACCTCTAAATACCGTGCATCCACTGAGGACAAATTGCTCCTCTTGGGACAGGTTTTCCCAAGAGGAGTCAAGAATCGATGAGGACCCTACACTCGCAGTGCCATCGAGGAATGACACGCTGGAACTGGCTCGGATACTGAGTTGCTCAGGGGTGAACATACGGCTTCTACCAGCCACGATTTTTATCACAAGAGGAATGTGTCCCAGCATGGCGACGAGGTCGTTGATGATGGAAAGGTCGTCATCATCGGGCTCGAAACTTGGCCGAACTCGTTTAGCTTCTTGAAGGAAGAGTTCGGTGGCGTGTTGGGGTGTCAGTGGGCCCAGATCGTAAACGCATTCGGCATCATGCTTGAGCCGATCCCGTGAAGAGATGACGACGCGGAGTTCAGGTACGGCTTCAAGCCAAAGTGAGATGGCCGCTCTGATGGCCTCAAACTCTCGATTCAGGCCATCGAATATGAGTACGGTCTCGTGGGTGTTGGATAGGGCATGAGTGACGGCCTTCACTGAGTTGTCCATGGTGTTGGCCGAACGCAGCCCAAGTAGATCACATAGCTTCGAGAGGACTGCGGCGTCGTTATCGTCGTCGATACCCACATAAATCAGATTGGCTGACTCTATGGTGTGAGCCAACAATAGGGTGAGGTGGGACTTCCCCACACCCCAAGGACCCAAGACGTTGACGAGCCGATGTTGTTCCACCAGGGCCCGCAGATTTTGCAGTGCGGCTTGACGACCTACGCTGTTGACAGGAGATGGTGGAAGGGGGAACGAAGGGGCGGGGGCCGTGCCCTCGTTCAGAGTCGATACCGCGTGGGACGGGTGGGTAAATGTTGGAATGTAGTCAGGCGGGGGAACAAATCTGTACCCAGCACCATGTGCAGTGTGAAGCGACTCCGGGTTGGACGGGTCGGCTTCGACCTTGCTTCTCAGGCGTCGCATGGTCGTATCGACAGCTCGGCTTTGGACTCCAGGAGCGTATCCCCAGACATCGCAAAGAAGTTGCTCTCGACTGATCGTTTCACCCGGCCTCTTGGCCAAGTAGGCTAGCAACTCCACCTCTTTGGTTGTCAGAGGCAGCGTGGAGTCTTCCTTATGAACACGGCCCCGTACAAGATCGACCAAGGCAGTGGAGAGCCGGATCTCTTCCATACAATCTTGTTCCGTAGGCTAATCGCGCAGGTAGGGGTAACCCTGTGGTTTAACGACGAAGGTAGAGCAGCTGGCTCGTCGGACCAATTGCTCCGACATGCTTCCCAAGAAGAAGCTCTTAATACCCTTGCCACCATGAGTGCCTAAGACGATGAGGTCGAGCTCATGCTCGTCGATCAGATTCAGAGTCACATCAAGCCAATCGCCTCCGGTGACGAGCATCTTCAGAGGAACTATTTTCAGTGTTTTACCTGCTTCCTTCGCCCTTGTTTGCTCCAACTCCACGGCATCGAGTATCCTCTTTTCCCCATCTCGGATGGCGCTTTCAATGACGTCGTCATTAGGTGCGGACACTAAGCGCTTTTTCAACTCCCGATCCATGTCTTTGACCACATGAAGTACGAAGAGCTGCGCCCCGTAATCACTGGCCAACTGCAGAGCCATGGATAGGGCAGCGTGCGATACTTCCGAAAAATCTATCGGGACGAGAATACGTTTAATGGCCTGCATGAAAATCCTCCGTGCCAGAGGACTTTACAATGTTCCGCCTTGGGATGCTGCGCTCGTAATGTGAAACTTATGCTTAGGACCTCGACTTCCCAGCGTAAACACGGACAAGGAGCCCTCGAATGTGGCGACTCCGACGGAAGGAGACTCGCCTTCTGGTGTGTTCGCAAAATGAATCGAGTAAGCGTCCTCGTCGCCTTCATACATGGCTTCCGGCTTCCCGTCGGGGAGCGCGACGACCCATGCAGGGCTCGCGTCACCAGGGAGCTCAGCTTGGCGGCTAAATACCACCCAAGCATCGTCACCGTGTCCGACCATATCCAAGGTCCCGACCTCTACTTTCGGTAAGACTGGGACTTCTTCTGGGGCGTGCCCAGGACGTGCGATACAGAATCGGAACCCCTTTCCAGAAGATGGAATCCATGCCAGGGCCAGGCCGTCATTGACACGGGCGGCGACTTGCGCGCGACCCGGGAACGAGGCGGGTACACGCATGGGCTCGCCCATTCCCGTCGGGCTGACGGGCACGATCACTCCACCCTTGCTGAGCACATAGGGTTGAGGCCCGGGGACAAACCCGCGTGCTGTGGGCATGGTCTTTCCGAAGACGGGCTCAAGGCCTTCCTCGGTGAGTTTGTCGACGCGAATTGTGGGGCCATGTCGCGAGATACCGTAAAGATACAAGTCATCGCCATGAACCCGAACTTCTGGACGAACAATCGGAGCGTAGCCAAGCTTTACCGCCCGTGTTCCCGTGACCTTTCCACCGCGCCCGATGTGGGTGAAGTTAACAATGGCTCCACCGGGGCGGTCCACCAAGGTCATCGACGTAAAGGCATCCCCATGGGGAACCAGTGCGTTGGATACCACCATGTCGGCTGGGACAGGGATACGATTTGTTTTCCCATTCCAGCCCTTACCTGCCGCACCAAATGCGATGCGTAGAGAGGGCTTTCCTTGGCGATCAGGGTTTTCCCATGACGCGGCAATCTTTGTGCCATTCACGGCCAGTTGAGGATCTTCAACGTGGATAGAGGCCACGCCGATGTCTTCAGGCTCTGTTGAACTGCTGATGCGACCATCGATCTGTGCATCGGTGAGCTTGGCTTTGTCGAGGTCGACCTGTTCGAATTCTGCGTCCGTGAAGTCGGCTCGAGTAAAGTCCGCTCCGTCAACGGTGACGTTTTGTAGCTGGGCCTCGGTTAAATCGGCGGAGTTAAGGCATGCTCCCGTAAGGTCCGTCCCTGCAAGGGCTGCACCTTGAAGTTTGGCGCGGGTCAGGTCGGATGCACCCAGTTTGGTTTGGCTGAGATCGGCACGGCTCAGGTTGGACTCTCGCATTTGAGCCCCGGTGAGGTTCGCTGCTGTGAGGTCCGCTTCTGCAATGTACGCTTCTGCAAGATCTGCAGCGGATAAATCGGTTTTCACAAGAATCGCGCGTTTCAGACGGGCACCACTCAGAATGGCTCGCGGCATTTTACCGTCGGATATGTCCGCATCTGTCAGATCGGCTCCGGCGAGGTCGGCATCGGAAAGATCGGCTTCCCCGAGGTATGCATCGCGCCAGCGAGAGCGCATCGCTGATACATTCTTAAGCGCTGCACCGGTGAGGTCCGCCCCGCTGAAATCGGCCTGGGTCAGTTCAGCATCCGTCAGATTACAGCCCGATAGGTCTGCTTTCTGAAGGTTCACACCCGTCAAATTGACGCCGCTTAGGTTCTTGTCTGCGAGATCAGCGGCAAAAAGATCGATTCGACCGACCATGCCTCTTGCTGCATTAAATTCCCGTACTTTCTCTTGTTCCAGTAGTTCAAGTAACTCCACGGGAACCTCCAAATCGTTGCCGAACACCGCTATCGCGCAACGGGCTATTGGGCATCCTCTTCCCAATAACCGTCACACGGACGATGCACAGGACATTTTGGTGCTGCGCGGGTTGGTCGTTTCGAGGTAGGCTCGGCAGGTGTTGAATTGGACGCCAAGAACCCGCGGTTGGGGTGCCAGCCGAAAAGGGGAGGGACATAAGCGAAATGAAGACGCTTATGTCCTGTTGGATCATCCCGTCCGGACGCGTGGGGTGGCGGACAGGGGGATTGTGTATGCGGTCAGCGATGGTGTGAGCACTGTGGCTGAAGGCCATTGGGCCAGCCAACTGACGATTAGTCGTTTGAGCCAGTTCTTTGATGCCCACGCAGAGGTGTCGGATACGACCATGGTTGCTCTCTTGTCGGAGATCGACTGGGAAATCCGTGGAGAGCGTTCGGGCCGGGCGGCCTGTACCGTGGCCGTCGCTTGGGTTCATGATGGCGCTGTTCGTGTTTTCCAAGTCGGAGATTCACACATTTTTCTGGTTCGGAAAGGGACAGTCCAGTGCCTGACCGAAACCAGCGATGACGGGGGTAGAAAACTCGATCATTTCCTGGGTATGGGCGCAGCGGTGTCAGAGGTCA
>Ga0163180_10001232_pt1 | contig 14597 bp, 12 predicted proteins | sample AtlANTMetagenome_2_FD_109647 | JGI IMG/M metagenome (GOLD analysis project Ga0163180, IMG submission 109647) | Marine eukaryotic phytoplankton communities from the Atlantic Ocean - Atlantic ANT 4 Metagenome | ecosystem: Environmental > Aquatic > Marine > Oceanic | place: North Atlantic Ocean...
TCACTTTGTGGGGATGACAACGAGAGAATTTTTTTTGTGTGTGTTTTTTGGGTGTTTTTTGTTTTGGTGTAAAATCTCCGTGTTGGACCCACCCGACAAGCGACGGTCGGTTTTCTCTCCCCCTTTCTTTTTTATTCTTCTTCGAGAGAGGTCGGCGTGAATAAAAATTAATACTCATCATCATCATCATCATCATCATCCTCACATCTTCATCTTCTTCCTTCTTCGTGGAAGAGAGAAGAAAGAGAAAGAAAGAGAGAGCGAGAGGGTGTGCGCGCGTGCGCGCGTGTCGACTCGCTCGTGCGGTATAGAACGCGGAGATAGATAGCTCGAGTAGACGTAGAGAAAGGAAAGCGTTATTTTTTTTGCGTGTGCCGCTTTTCTGGTTAAAAACCGATCCAAGAGAGAGAGAGAGAGAGAGAGAGAGAGAGAGAGAAAGAGAGAAAGAAGGACGATTTTTCGAGCTCGTAAACATGTCCCCCTACCGTCGTCCAGACGTGGCGGAGAGGACTTTGTGGGCGGAAACCGCGGAGAAAGGAGATCGCGGTGTCATCTTTTCCAAGTTTGGGAACGAGAAACTCGAGAAGACGGGCGCAGTTCAGGAGGGTTGCGACGAAATCGATCGACAGCAAAAGCAGCAAAAGCAGCAAAAGCAGCAGTCGCTCTCTGACAGACCAAAAAAAGTTGGCCCCGCCAAAAAGTCAAAAGAAGACGACGTTTGGTCGACGACGACTCTGGATGCCGCTGACGGCGAGGGCGACGGTGCTTTCGAACGCGTCTCAAAATCCGAGAGCACCCCGACGGAGAAAGGAAACGCCGCGAGAAGAACACGCAACAAGCACGAGCAAGGGAAGAAGAGTCCGTCGTCGGTGTTCGCATCCGCGAATATATCTTCGTCGTCTGAATCGTCCGAATCGTTAGGAGATGGAGAAGACGAGGACACCGTCAAAAAAGTCGCTGACTCGACAAAATTTAGAAAAGAGGAAGGAAAAATATCGCACCAAAAATATAGCAAAAATACTTTGACGACGACGAAGACAGAAGCAGAAGAAAATGAAAATGAAAACGAGGCCGAGAAGACGAAAAGGCAGTCCATAGCAGACGTCGGGAAGGAAAAAGAGCGCGAGTTCCGACGGCAGAAAGTACTCGAACGCGTGCAACGAGTGGCTGAAATTTTAGCGCTCACACCGACGACGAGGACGACGGCGCCAACACTAAAAGAAGATGGAAATATAAATGAAGAAATCGAGGATGATTTTTTAGCAGAAAAGGAACAAGAACGCGTGGCATTATCCTTGATAGACGAAGAAGACAATGAGACCGAGTTGTACTCGAAAGTAGCTGCGTTACGTCTCCAACTTCGTCGGTATAAAGAACTCGCCAGCGCGGCGCAAAAACGAAACGAAGAGTGGGAAACTGAACGCCTCGAACTTACGAAAGAAACGAACGAATTAAAAATTGAACGATTCAAACTGAAAAGTTGTTTAGATGTGATCAGCGCTCAGCAGCAAGTGCAAGAGTCCGTTGAGTCTTCGCCCTCAAATTGCGACCGGGAGGAGGAGGAAGAAGAAGAAAACAGTAATACGAGTGAAAAGGCGAGGAAGGCAAAAGCGATGTCTGTGATGAAGAACGAGGTGCTCGAGAATGCGACGTTAGAGATGGAAAATGCAGCCAAAGCAAATGTTACTGCTAACAACCGATCTGTACAGGCGATGCGAGAAGCTCAACGACTCGAAGATGAACTCTTAGCTTACAAAGAATCATCTCGCGAAGAAATTGAAGCTCTTATGATTGAAGCCAGTCGGTCACGAATCCGAGCGAGAGAATTTAAGCGCGAACTCGAAAACTCCGAGGAAAAGTTTACAACCATCGAGAAGGACCTGAGAGCGAAGCTGACGGAAACGTCGGAAGAACACGAAATGGTAATGGACGAAAAGGATAAGAGAATGCAAACTTTACGTCTGAGGCTTGAAGAAATGGAGAAACGCAACACGTTTTTGGAATCTAAAAATGAGGAACTCGAAGCTGCGCTGGAAAACGACGCTGGTGCATATTACGGCGCGCAACTCAGAAAAGTGCGAGAAGCGCACGAAGAGATGTTATCAAGAGAACAAGTAAAGTTGGAGAGAGTTAAAGAAGACCTCCGCATCGAGAAGGAAAAAGCGGCTGAAAATAGAAACGAGTTTGAGAACATCAAACGTGCACTCGCATTTCGAACATCGGAAAATGAAAAAGACGATACGGCGGCGTGGTCGAACGCCCTCGGATTGAACGATATGAATAACGATAACGCGACGTCATCGTCGTCGTCTCCATCTTCTCCGTCTTCTGCGATGTCTTCGCCTACATGTTCTGTTGCAGCCACGGTAGCATCGGCGATGAAGAAACTCCAAATGAGGCAACAACGCATCCAAATGCAAGACTCGCTTTTGCGCATGGCTAGGGATGAAATCAAGGAGTTGAGAGATGTCAATAAGCGACTTCTCGAACGCCAAACTAGTCGATGCAACAGCACGGCGTCTCTTTATCGTTCTGACTCTGTGCAGGCGATTCCAACAGTTCCGTCATCTCGCGCCTCGAGTCGTCCCTTGTCTCGAACGAGCAGCAGAAATAATGATAATTTCAACGCTTTCGATGATCACCACATCCCAGAAAACGACGAGTTGTCTTTAGAAGCACGCGAGCTTTTGAATTCACCATATTATTGTGGAGCATCTCCACACAAGAAGAATAGAGGTTCGGGTGAGAAACTTTGCAAGACTGATTCCACAGTTTCGCTCAGTTTGCGTGAGACGGCAAACGGCGACGTGAACCTCGCACCACTTGGCTCATGGGCCAGCTTTGAAGGTACTGCAACGTTTCCGAAAAGCGATGATTGTAACCGTGGGAATGTTCATACTGGCAATGGAGATTTATCTTTGACGCATACTACAAATGCAACTTCTGAAGAAGGAGAAGAAAAAGACGAGGAGCTTGCACATAATTCTAGGAAGCTCCAAGCGTTTTTCGAAAAGAGAGCTAATTCTCTGTCTCGAAATTCTAGCACTTCTTCTCGCTTGACCGAACATCGAGATTATAGCACGAGCAAAGCTTTGGAAATGAGCATCAAAGAAGGCGAAGCTGTCATGCGCTCCGTGAATGTGCATGCATCGAGACGCTTTTCACGAGTCTCCTCTGATCGATATTACGACGAGAATGGCGAGTGAATCATGTTTTTCTATTAGCTTGATACATCATAGAAATCTGTTGTACACTATATACTAGCATTCTTATACGACTTAATAATCTACACGCGTCGGGTGCGCGTTTTTCAGCAACAGACTTGTCGGGGACCAACGCTGAGTGTCGCAAACTCGTGGTTCTCTTTTCGAGCTATTCCATATATCCTCAAGGTTTACAGTGGGCGAAAACGACATTGATGGATACGGTAATTTCTTTATCGTGGGTGGAGAAGTACTCGCGTTCTCCTTGAGTTCTCTTTCGTCCTCGTCGTCTGTCTCCTCCTCACCCCCCTCACTCTCGTTGTTGTATTCCTTTATTTCCGAAGCTTTCTTCTTTTTCATATTCTCCTCTGCATCAGCGTGTGGAAGATGTGGGAGAGGTTTTGCTCGCGCAACTGGTTTTGTAGTAACACCATCTGCTGATGATACTCGGCTCGGTTTCAAATTTTCGTCCAGGATTCGTGGAACTCCGTTTTCTTTGCTTGGTGCGAAGAGTCGATGAGAACCAAGGAAATGCAAACCGCAAAGCGGACCTAAATCTTCAGTTGCAGCCTGCGTGACCCATTTTTCTTCCTTTTGTTGTTTCTCTTTGCTATTGTTACTATGTTCTTTTAGACGCATAACTTGAAGTATAGACTTTTCGACGACATTGCTTTCGCTGTTTATGCCATTGGAAGAAAAGGCAACAAACTTCCCGTCTTCGCTCACAGAACAGGACTCCACATCGACAGAGTTATTGAAATTTCCTCTCAAGCGCTTTGAAACTGCGTTTTGTAAGAGCTCCACGCTCCAATCTGCATTTTTTATATCTCCTCCAACTTTGAATTGTGTGCTTTTCCACACGCGAAACGTCCCTTCATTGCTCGATCCAACGAAAACTCTCGCAAAGGACAAAGGCGAAGATGAAGAGGTGTAATACTTCAAAGAAACGCATGAAATCGGCGCAACTCCGTTGTCGAGTCGACACAACATCTTCAGGCGGATATTTTCCGAATCTACGATCCATATGCGGACGATACCGTCAGCACCACCGGATGCAACGATAATATCCCCATCATCATCATCCTCTTCCTTCTTCTTTCTGACTACCGAAACGCACTTTGTGCCGCCTTCTCCATCATGCGCCCTTCGACAAGACCCGACTTTTTTACCATCTTTTGTGGTGTGCACAAATAATGATCCGTCCGTCGCTCCCGAAGCAACGACATCGATTTTTGAATTTGCGTTCACTGCTAAGCACGAGACTGGACTTTCGTGTTTCCCAAACAAGTACACTTGCGAAGGCGAGTGCACTGCTTTCGTCAACTCGGCGTAAAGAATATTCTTTGAGTTTCTCTGCGCGAATACGATTTGATTGTCGTCTATGAACTCAAAATGTGCGATATCTCTTGCATTGACGACACGTTTTTTCGTCGATGTTTTCTTTTCTTCGTCTCCGTCTTCATTATTGTCGTCGTCTTTGTCGTCGTCGTAGACTTTGAGTTGATATTTTCTAACAATCGAGTTGTCGTCAAAGTCTATTTTTGAAAATCGTAGACTTCCCTTCAACCCTTCGCAGCTGACCAGGCAGGATGCGTTGTTTTCATCGCTATTAAACGGATTCATCCGTGCTATTATGGATGATGATGATGTGACATTGTTATTTCTTCTCGCAGTATTTCCTTCAGCGAATGCTCCTCCCCCTGCTCTTCTTCCGAGAAGATTTTCAAAACGTTTCGTTACGCGTTTGTTGTTTACATTTTCACCTCTCATACCACTCGTAAATAACTCTTTCTCCTCTTTGGATGGCGCGTGCGGGAGAAGATGGAATCGAATCGTCATTATTATCGGCGTGTGTGGGTGGTCTCGCGACGAAATGACATAAGCGAAGATGCGTTGTTCTTCTTTCTCTCTATCTGCTTCTGAGGAATTTTGTCTTGGAACTGGAACTCCTCAATTGTGAAGTGTCGAACTAAACAAAATTCTTCTCTCTCTAACTAGTAGTATTCGGTATATTATTACAAAGTAGCTATTCTATATAACATCGTTACAGTTTTTCAATTCTTCTCTTTCTTCGTGGTACTGGCGGCGTCTAAAAGCAATTTGTGTACCTCCATGTTCCCAGAACTCGCGAGTGTTTCACGAGTGAATATATCGTACTCCTTTCCAGAGAAATCGGTGAAAATGCCGCCGGCTTCGGTGACAAGCAAGGCACCTGCGGCGGTGTCCCATGCATTCAAGGATTCTTCTATATAACACGATACTCTTCCACATGCTACCCAGGCTAACATTATCGCCGCGCTACCGAGCATACGAATCGAGCGGACAGGATACTTGGTCAGATTGGTGGTTGTTTCGAGAAGGAACCGGCTGCTCTCTTCGGTCGGAGCGTACCCAGTGGCGACTAAACAATCCTCTATTTTCGAACAATTATCGACGGATATCTTTTGTGCGTCCATGAAAGCACCCCGACCTTTAACCGCATGAAACGTTTCGCGACGGAACGGGTCGTAAATGACAGCGACGACGACTTCTTTCGTCTCAAGCGAACATACGCCGATGCTGATGGCAGAGAGTGGCATACCAGAGACAAAATTAGTCGTGCCATCGATTGGATCTATCACCCACACATAATTGCCATTTGGGTCGTCGGCGTCCGTAGTGTTGTTATTGCTGTTGCTAGAACTTGCCATAAAAACTTCTTTGGTCGCCGTTGCGGCGGCATCAGCGCCCGGGGCGACATCTTCTTCACCGAGTATTTGGTGGTTGGGAAAGTTTGACTTGATTTTCGAGCAAATGACATCTTGCACCTCTTTGTCGTATTGCGTCAACAAATCCCTCGTGTTTATCTTAGTCTCGATAATATCCGCACCCTCAGAACCAAATTTACGCATTATGTAACCACCTGCGTTTGCGGCATGGATCGCTACTTCGAGAATCCGGTCCACCTGAAACGTTTTGGAGGTCCATTCCTTGTCTTCTCCTGTTGCAGCAGCTTTCGGAGAACAAAGGTTTCGATTTTTATTACATCTTTTTCCAAAATATCTCCGCACCTGGCGTCTTTTCGAAGATGACACGTTCAAATCACTTCTAGAAGATGTCGTGTGCAGAGACAACGAAGAAGAGAAGGTGAACATTGTTTCCTTTTTGTTGAAGTGGAGAGAGAGAAAGTTTGAGGATTTTTATTTGTTTTTCTGTTCTGTTTCTTTTCTCGAAATCGTAAATTAAATTTCAGCCACTATTACGATTTTAATAGATCCCAAAAAAGATATGAGTTACTTCAAAATAATATTTTGAGATTATATTAATCATATTTGCGTTTAATTCAATGTTTTGTCAATATTTAATAAATAGTGATGGGAAAATAATATTTTATTTTATTCCCCCCAAGACTTAATATACAAATATTAATTCAAAAAATTCATATCACGAACATTTAAAGATAGTAAAACACTATTTAAAATGTTTTAAATTATTTTAAATCATATTTATGACGTATATGTGTGATTTTAAATGCTATTAGTAACCACCAACGAATTTTATTTTTCAATTAATTTTTTAATTCCCAAGGAATAGAAATCTAGAGACAATTGATTTATGACGGACATAAAATAAATGGTAAAGATCTATGGTAAAATAAACAGTCGGGAATACCATCTTTTCCGTTATTTTTGTGAATGAGAAAAAAATGGAATTCCTGGATTTCATTCATCTCTCCTTCCAATCGTTCGATGTCGTCAAAATATAAGTCATTGCCTCACCTGCTTATGGTTAATGGCCTCAACGCGATCTTCTCCTCTGTTTTGGAGAAGAAGAGCGTCAAGAAGGTGAAGAAGGACAAGGACAAGAAGAAGGACAAAAATAAGAGGAAGAAGGAAAGGAAGAGGAAGAAGAAAAAGGAGGGAAGGGACAAAAAGGAGAAGAAGAAGAAGCGGCGAATTGAGGAAGAACAAGAAGAACAAGAACAGAATCAAAACGAACAAGATCAAGAAGGACTGGTACAACAGATAGACGGATATGAGATATACGAAGAAGGAGGAGGAGAAGAAGAAGAAGACAGACAACAATCTAATCAAAATCGTTCTTCTCCCGTGATAAAACGGAAGGAGAGTTTGAAACTACGCACACAACCAAGAAAAAAAGCAAAGAACAAGAACAACGAAGGAGTAGAACAAGGAGAACAACAACATAGATCAAAAAATTGGAAGTGGAACGCGCATAATTTAGACGGTCAAAAGTATGGACAGTGGTCAAAAACGGAAGAAACGGCGTTGCAGAATGCCCTGAAAACGTGGTGCAGAAAAAATGGGCATCTCGATATGTTCACTCGGAAAGACTACTCGTTCCTGTTGCGAGACCGGAACCAGGATCGAGGTGAACTGGATAAAGCTTTATACTACGAAATTAGCGCCGAAATGAAAACGAGAAATCCGCAACAGTGCTACGAGCGCGTCCGGAGAACGTTCATTCGCTCGGCAAAAGGTGCGGACGAGCGATTGAACAAAAAATGGTCCTCAGAAGAAACAATGCAGTTAAAAAGCTTAGTCGATATGCATGGTTCGAACGATTGGAATGAGATTGGAAAGAGGATTGGACGCGATGGCCAAGTTTGTCGCGATAAATATCGAAATACGTTTGACATTTTCGACGAAAATAGAGGAGAAGTAAAGAAAGGGAAATTCAGCACGGAAGAGCGTGAAAAGTTCCGAGAAATAATGGAAGAGTATTACGAAGAACACGGCATCGAGCTCGGGAACCCGGAAGAAGGGAAACACGGCGACGTTTTAGACGACATCAGTTGGACAGTTGTCGCTAAAAAGTTGGGTGGTAATCGCACGGAAAAAGCGTGCTACACTCACTGGAAAAATGTCTTGGCGGCGGGTGAAAAAGGCGATTTCATGGTGGAGAATCGAACCTGGGGAGGCTTTGACGAAGACGTCTCTTTGTTGGAACAGGTGAAGAAACAATGTGCCTCTGATGAGATGGAAGAATTGGATTTAGATTTCAGTCTGGTCTTCATACCTGGTCGTTCACAAACACAAATTGTCCGCAGATGGAAGTTTCTCAAGCAAAGAACTGGCACGAGAAAACAGAAGACGCTTTCGGAGAAGATTGAAAAGTATGAAACAAGGGTGGCAAAGGAGAGAAAAAAAGCTTTCAAAGAGAATATAGATAGATAGGAAGAGATAGCCGAACAGTTTAGAGTATGAATGTTCACGTAGCAAGTGCTGCTTACATGTAATAACACATATGTACTATGAGCACGAATCTGGCGAGCGTGCGATAATGTAGTTGGTATATAAACTTCACTCTTTTCCTTCTCCCCACACAAAAACGTCGTGGAAGAATATCATTAAATAGATGCTTCAGCAACTCCTCTCTTCATCATCATCATCATATTCTTCTTCTATTGCTATTGCGGGTAGATCTCGATTTAAGGTAGTTGTAGAAAAGTGTAGTCGTAGAAGTAGTGGTTGGTATCTTTGTCGTCGCAGTGCGGATATTACTCGTAAAACCGTCGTCGTCAACGCGACAAAATCTTCGTCTTCGATGACATCATCATCAAAGAAAGTTTTAGACGCGCATTTACACGTCTGGCCGGCACCTGGGGAGTACAGTTACGAGGAAGGGAAAGTACCTCCGGTTCCTGGTTCCGTGGAGGAGTTAATGCAATTGCAAACGGAATCCGGCGTTTCTGGGGCGATGATTGTACAACCGATTAATTTATTGTTCGACCACGCGTATCTCGAGAAATCTTTGAGAAAATTTCCAGGTAAGTTTGTATTGTGCGCATTGGCGAATCCGTCTGGGGATGCGAACGGGGAGAAAGAGTTGGAAAAGTTGCTATATCCAACGGGTGCATTTAAAGCTGTGCGTTTTAATCCTGGTTTGTGGCCGGAAAACGAGAAGATGACCAATGATATTGGTAAAGCAATGTTTCGTTTATGCGGCGAAAAAGACGCGGTGGTTGGTTTCATGTGCTTTCACGGGATTGACAAATCGTACGAGGAAATATGCGAGTTGATGACGGAGTTTCCGAAAACGCGCGTCTTAATCGATCATTTCGGGTTTGTTAAAGGCGCGAATGACCCGAATTGGCGAAAAGTGCTCTCTTTAGCAAAGTTTCCGCAAGTCTCAGTGAAAATCTCGGCACAGTTTCGAGTTGCGACCAGCAGTGAGAAAATAGATTGGCCGTACGAATCGACGTTCGAGCAAGTGAAAGATTTGGTCAGACATTTTGGTGCGGAACGATTAGTTTGGGGGAGCGATTTCCCGTTCGTCGTGAACGAGTGCGGCTACGTGAAGGCTTCACAAATAGTAAACGAGATTGAAGATTTAACAGAGGAGGAACGAGATCTGATTCTTGGTGGCTCGTTAGAGAAGATGTTTCCGAATAGCTTCTATTAAATTTCTATCGCAGAAAGATGATTTGTACTATTATGTAACATAGTATTTGTACACAACACTATATATACCGGCACGAAACAATGCTCTATTATTGTTATTACTATTTTGTCTCTACTACGGCTTTACTTTGACTCTGTTTTTGCTATCTACTATTCATCTCCTTAATCTGTTTCGGTGTAAACACGCCTAACTTCACCAACTCTTTCTGCGTTCGCTTCATGTCCCTTTTCAACATTTCGGCCGCTTTTGGACAGGTTGGGAAATACATCACAGAGTATATGATATGAACTAACGAATAGATTGCAAACACAACTATGCAAATCAATGGAAGGCACCAGAGAAACACATGCAAAGGAGAAGTAGTATCGAAGAAGTTGTGCAGAACACTTTTATTACTTTTCAAAGCTCCGCTCTGATGTAACAAAGATACCCAGACGGCTAAGAAAACTGTAAAAGTTATACCTGTGTTTGATTATGATGACGATGACGATGATGATGTTGAGAGAGATGATGTCAGTACACAACACTCAACATGGCTATAATACAATCTCGTCAAAACATAATCAAATTACGGAGAGAGAGAGAGAGAGATAAAAAGAGAAACGTACCCAACTGGTGTATTCGTCGCATATATTATTATTACTACTACTGCTACCACTACCACTACCACTACTACTACCACCACTACTACTACTACGATAAGTGGTAAGTAGTAGTTTCAAGCTGTCGAAGCAAACGCACCCGCGCGTGTAATTATTGGCGCAACTAAAATTTTCTTTTTTGCTTCGTTGTTTTTCCTTCCGGCAATTTAATTCTCTTGATCGAGACAAAATGTCCGCATCTTCTCTCTCTCTATACGATACGCAATGAGAAAATTCCTCTCTTTTTTCTTCCTCTTTTTCTTCCACTCGTCAATCGTGACAGTCACACGCGCGCAACAAGATGTTTTCTCCGGGGAAGCACAAACGGCCGCACGAAAAGGCGATTTAGAGTACTTCCAAACTTTGCTCGATGTCGTTGACGACCCGATTTCATTCTTGAACCATCAAGAGCAATCGACGGAACAGACGCCGCTATTAGCGGCCGCGTTAGCTGGACAAACAGAAATCGTGAATCAACTGTTAGAGATTGGAGTGGACGTGACGATACCGGAGAAAGATGGGTACACGGTTATGCACGCGGCGGCATTTCAAGGGAGAGCGGAAGTTGTGAAAATTTTATTGGCACACGGAATAGACGCGAACGACGTCGGCATAGATGGATTTACGCCATTCCACAGAACGTTGTGGATGAGTTCTGAGAGACATCTGGAAACGATGAGAGTGTTCTTGGAAGATGGGAAAGTGGACGTGGATTTTGTCACTGATATCGGTAAAACTGGGGCGTTGATTACAACCGAGTTGAAAAACACGAAAGTGCTGGACATTTTATTGAGAGAATATGGAGCGAATCCAAACTTCCGAAACAAAAGAGGCGATGCTTTAGTGCACGTTGCAATTCGCGCGCAAGACGAGAAGACTTTAGACGTCCTTTTGAACAACGGAGCGGATATTACGTTGGAAGATGCAAAAGGGAAATCGTGTAGAAAGATAGCGAAGCAGTTGCGCAGTAAAGCCGTTTTAGAAAGAATCAATCGAGCGTATGAGGAGATCATGAATAATACTAATAATAATAATAGAAGAGAAGAGGAGAATAACGGTGGTGATGACGACGAAACAGGAAAACGTGAGATAAAAAAAGAAGATTTATAATTGTAGTATTTTAATAAGAATCGTCGTCTGCATTCGCTTGCAAAGCTTCCGACTCTCTCTTCAAGTGTAACACGACATGTTTTTGCGTCTCGCATATTTGGCGTTGGCTTTGAACCCCTTCTTCGTATAACCTCTCGATTTGTTTTTTCTTCTTTTTGTTATCTTCGACTGTTTTCGCGAGTTCCTCGATTAATAGCGCATCCTGTCGTATCTTGTCGCTCAACTCGCGTCTCTTCTTCATCAAACCTTGTAAATCTGTGTTGGTTTGTATGAAGAAAAGAGGCGAGTTTTATTGTCTCTCGTTAGTCGTTCGGACGAGGTTGAGAAAATAAAAAACAAAATAATAGAAAACGCACGCTTGTCTAACTCTGCGTTCTGATGCGCGTGCACGCGCTTCAAACTCGCATCTTGTTCGTTCATTTATTTCCTCACGATTCGTGTCGGCGAATTTTCGTTGCGATGGTACTAACTATTACGTCGCGTATCCTTTTTTTCGTCGCACCAGCAAGAGCTGTCTCTCTCTTTCTCTCTCTCTCGCTCCTCTCTCGTATTTTCGTTTTTTTCCCTCCAGAGGAAAAAAAAAGGAAAAAGTGGAGGGAAAAAGAAGGAAAAAGGGGCAGCCGGATAAAACAAATTTCGAAACGCGTTCTTCCCTCATACTTCTGTACGCGCGACAATACATATGACAGGTATGATGCTCAACCAACGTACGAGTGGATTTGTTGGCACCCCGACGGTCTCGAAATCTACTCCGCGTACCACCATGCGCACAACTTTTACGATAGAATCGGGCCTCTCGACGACGGCCCGAAACAATAAGCGTTCGAGAATCGGGAAAAAACCGATATCGGTACCGAAAGGCGTCACGTACGACTTGAAAGAAGGCAGTTTGAAAGTAAAGGTATGTTTTCTGTGTGCTTTACCATGGTTTTAAGGGAATCCAACGCTCGCGGCTGTGCTGAACGCGGGTGATTTCGTAATTCTAAAACCTCGAAATTTTCCTTTTGGAGGAGGGAGGTTTTTCCTTATCGAGACGACGTGGTGCATTCTCATTCTCTTTTCTTTTCTTTTCTTTTGTTCTCTTTCACAATGTTTGGAGCGACAAAATGTAGAAAAGAATAAAAACTCACCATCTGCATGTACTATTCTGTTCTTTCAAAACGCTCTACAGGGCCCGAAAGGTGAATTGAGCTTAGAGTATCCGGCGGATTACATCTCCATGAAGGTTGATGGCGAACAAATCCAGGTGGATAGAACGAGCTCGACGAAAAAGGCGAGAGAGCAACACGCTTTATACAGAACCTTAGCTAACAACATGTTCGTCGGCGTCTCTACTGGCTTTGAGAAGAAGTTGGTACTCCAGGGTGTTGGTTACAAAGCCGCCATGCAAGGTTCCAAGGCGGTGAGCTTGTCCTTAGGTAAAGCGCACCCAGACGTGTGCGAATTTCCGGAAGGCGTCACGGTTAAAGTCGACTCGCCGACGGAGTTGACGGTGTCTGGTTACGATAAAGCGGCAGTCGGTAACTTTGCGGCTATCATTCGATCAAAGAGAGTGCCGGAACCGTACAAAGGGAAGGGTATCCGATATGCGGACGAAGTTATCCTCCGAAAGGAAGGCAAGAGAAAGTAAAAAGAAGGGAAAGAATTTTACTTCTTCTTCTTACAAAACTACTAGGATAGCACTTTGTTTAATAAATCTGTATACACAACTTCTAAAAAATCTACAATAAGCTCTCGTGCTTGCGCAGTTTGTGGCAAGGCACATTCTCCTCGCCTACATTCAAGGCAGTAGAGCAGGATTGATTGCACCCGAACAATAGCGCTTCGTCTTGATCAATCGGCGGCGGCGTCTGTCCAAAGTAAAAAGCGCACGACTTGTCCTCGAAATTCGGTTTGATAGTCAATGGCATATTGAATGTGTTCGTGAAGAAATCTTGCGTCGTCGTCTTGCACATGTTAACGCACATGCCGGTGCACCCAGACTCTTGCAACCATCTGCACTTTGTGATTTGTACTTTACTCGCGATGTTTTCGTTTAAGTCGTTTTCAGTCGTCGTCTCCACCGTCATCGGACCAACCATCCACGCGAAGACAATCTGACAGATTTTCGCGTTCAATTCTAAGCTAAACTTGTTCAGCGGAAACAGTTTTTGAAACACTTTCTCTCCTCCTGGTGGCATCAACGAGGTTAAAATGTCCATGGTTATCTGTCGCTGTCCATCTGGATCTCTGCCTTTCATTTGGAGAAAACATAAAGTTATAAACGCGTCGTAGGAGATGTTTGAAGCGTCGAAAGGGACATCTAAAGCCATGCTAATTTTCCTCATGAACCATCCCATTATGAACAAATCCAACGGAGAGTCCGTATATTTGATCTTATTGTTCGGTTGATCCCAGTTCTCTGGGAACTCAGCTTGCGCTAAACCGAAAAACGAATACGATTCCGTTTTGGCCGATGTCGTCGACGATGTTGAAAAAGAAGAAGAGGTTGACGCGGTCGTCGTCGTCGTCGTTGTTGTTGTCGTTCTTCTTCTTCTTCTTCTTCGAATGAAACCGTCGTTACCGTATTTAACTACATTATTTGAAGAAGAAGAAGAAGAAGAAGAAGAAGAAGAAGAAGTGGTAGTAGTAGTAGTGCAGGTGGGAGTTGGAGCAGTTCGCAGCATCGCTTTTGTTTCTTTCTCTCTTTTTGTGGAGATACAAAAAAAAGAGGACGAGGAGTTTTTGCAAAAAGGAGAACAGAAGAAGAAGAGGACCATCAACCAAAAAAAGGCAAAAATTTAGGGCAGGGATGAAGAAAAAAGTTGACGATTTTGACGACGAAACACAAACACAACAACAATAAATCGCATCGCACACACACACACGCGCGTTGAGCGAGCGAAAAAAGAAGGAACGGGAGGAACGATGCGCGTCACGAAGTTTCTTCAAATGGCGGTGAAGAAAGGCCCGTTCGCTCGAGGAGGATTGAAATGGAAAGGACACGGCGCGTTTAGAGTCACGCAAACGAGAAAGACGAACGCGAAGAAACGACTGAAATACGTAAACGAAAACGACTCGGTGTTGAGAGAAGCCGCGGCGAATGATGCGTCGATGACGATGATGAGAGCGATGGATAAAGAGGGGGAGAGCAGTAGTGGTAGTGATGACAATAGCAAAAGTAGTACCGAATGATTGACGTCGTGGCAATAAGTAACGACGAGAGAGGAAGGTGCGTGGTGGCGACGACCGAGTTGAA
>Ga0163180_10001234_pt1 | contig 14597 bp, 13 predicted proteins | sample AtlANTMetagenome_2_FD_109647 | JGI IMG/M metagenome (GOLD analysis project Ga0163180, IMG submission 109647) | Marine eukaryotic phytoplankton communities from the Atlantic Ocean - Atlantic ANT 4 Metagenome | ecosystem: Environmental > Aquatic > Marine > Oceanic | place: North Atlantic Ocean...
CTGCGTTTCATCTCCCAGTTTACCACTATCAAGTCCATTATTGAGGAAGGTCTCATCGGAGACATCCACTATGGTGAGATTGACTATTACCACGGGATAGGTCCCTGGTATGGGCAATACCGGTGGAATACCACCAGGGAGAATGGGGGCAGCTCCCTCCTCTCCGCCGGATGCCACGCCCTTGACGCCCTCCTTCTCTGCATGGGGTCGGAGGTGGAGGAGGTGACGGCTTATAATGCACAATCCTCCCACGAGATCTTCCGCAAATACGAATATCCTACCACCACCACCACCCTCCTGAAGTTCCGCAACGGAGCCGCAGGCAAGTGCGCCAGCGTAATCGACTGCTTCATGCCCTACTACTTTCATACCCAGCTTTGTGGCAGCGAGGGAAGCATTCTCGACGACAAGCTCTATTCCTCCAAACTCCACCTCCGCGATAAGGCCTGGACCAAGTTACCTGTGGCCCTGGCAGACTCCGGTGACGTTGCGGATCACCCCTATCAGGACCAGTTCCAAGCCTTCTTCGATGCCCTCGACAGGGAAGAATCCATGCCCCTGACCAGTTACGAGGAGGCCCTCCAGACCTTCCGGGTTCTTTTTGCCGCCGACCAGAGTGCCGCTACCGGCCAACCAGTGCGGCTTTAGCCACACTCGCCGACGTCAGACCCGACAGCCCGAAACCAGAAACCCGTGCGACAAACCGCCCTCGCCATCTTTGCCCACCCCGATGACATCGAGTACTTCGGGGCAGGTACTCTGCTCCTGTTGAAGCATGCGGGTTTCGAAATACACTATTTCAACCTCTCTACCGGTAGTTGCGGATCGGTGGAAATGGGACCGGCAGAAACGCGCAGGGTGAGACTCGCGGAAGCACAATCCGCCGCTGGCATCCTCGGGGCTCGTTTTCATCCACCCATTCGCGATGACCTTGAAATCTTCTATGACCTGCCGACCCTGAGACAGGTCGCTGGCGTGGTCCGCCAGGTTCAACCCTCCATCATCCTCACACACCCGCCACAGGACTACATGGAAGACCACACCAATACCTGCCGGCTTGCCGTAACGGCCGGTTTCACACACGGGATGCCCAATTTCGTAACTGAGCCACCTTCGGAAGACGTCTACCCGGAGGACGTTTTCATCTACCACTCCGTCCCCCACGGTCTCTGTGACCCCCTTCGGATGCCGGCCCCGATAGAATCCTTCGTGGATACCAGCTCCGTGTTCGCAACCCAGCGCGAAGCCCTCGCCGCCCACGCCTCACAGAAGGACTGGCTCGACAAGTCCCAAGGGGCGGACTCCTACCTCGGGGTCCTCGATGAACTCGTCCTCAAGGTAGGCCGGCTTTCCGGTAAATTCCTCCAGGCCGAGGGATGGCGGCGACACCTCCATCTGGGCTTCTCCGCCCACGACGAGGACCCCTTGGAGGTAATTCTCGGAGAAAAATATCTTGTCAATGAAAGCCCCGGCGCCTGAGTGGCCCGCAACTCTCCTCTCCATCATCCACCATGCGCCCCGAATCCAAGATCTCCTCTTCCTGGTGGGACTACACCACCCTCGATCCCGCCATTATCCAGGATGCGGCCAAGCTCACCCCGGGGGATCTCCTGCAACTTTCCCGGCCTGGGTTTCAGGTCGTGCTCTACGATACCCTGGAGGACTTCTACCTCGCCGAGGCCCTCGAGTATATTGACGCCTGGAGACAGTCAACTGCAGACAACCCGGTGGGTATCTGCGGACCAATCGGACCCACCGAGCAACTTCCCCTCGTAGCCCGACTCATCAATGACCTCGGCATCGATGTTTCCCACGGTCACTTCTGGGGAATGGATGAGTGGATAGGCGAAGACGGAAAGGAAGTTCCTCTGGACCATCCACTCTCCTTTGAAAGAGCCGATCGTGAACTGTGCTTCAATCGCATAAAGGCTGGTTTCCCCGAGGCCAACCTCCACTTTCCCGCCGCTGATACCCGTCCCTATCTCGACTCCTGGAGTGGTTCGGTACGCTGTGCAGTCATGCAGGGTGGACAGGGCGACATCAAGCACTGGGCCTTCAACGATCCTCCCCGTCGCGAAGGCACTCACCTCGACTCTCCTCCCTCCCCGGAGGAATACCGGACACTGACCACCCGCGTGGTCGAACTTCACCCGGTGACCCTGGCGCAGAATGCCCGCACTTCGGGAGGAGGCAACATCACCATGGTTCCCGACCGGGCCGTCACGGTAGGCCCGGTCGAAACCTGGCAGTCCGAAAAGGTTTCCATCTGGCACGCTGGGACGCATGACAATCCCCTTGGCCAGCGTCTTACCGCCCTGATGATTTCCAAGGGACTGGCAGACTCCGCGGTTCCCATGTCCCTGCTCGCTGACCATCCGCACGTCCAGTTCAACTACTTCAGGGGCGGACTCGGGTCCTGCACAGTGGAGATGCACTGATCATTCCCGGCAGGCTTCTCAAGATTCGCTGGCGCCAACATCCTCGCTCGCGAAGATCTCCTGTTCGAACCAGGTCCCGGGGCAGAATATGAGACAAAACATTGACCCGACTGTTAAAGTAGACATTTTGCCAACCGTCCATCTGCGACATCCGGTTCCAACCGGAAGATACAGAACTCATAATACCATGAACCAAGCCTCCCTCATCCTTCTCTCCGGGGTCCTGATGATCTCCTCAGCCTATTCTGCACGGCCCGACTGGTTGCAATGGAGAGGTCCCACCCGCGATGGGCAGATTCACGATTCTGCCAAGGCCTGGCCCGGCAAACTAAGTGACAAGAACCTGAAGAAACTCTGGTCTGTGGATCTTGCGGAAGGCTACTCCTCTCCCCTCGTGGTGGGAGACCGGGTCATTACCGTGGAAACCCGGTCAAAGAAAAACGAAATCGTGAGGGCCTTCAACCGCGATTCCGGCAAGCAACTCTGGGAAGCATCCTGGGCAGGATCGATGAGGGTACCATTCTTTGCAGCCAAGAACGGCAGCTGGGTCCGGAGTTCCCCGGCAGCGGACGGAAAGAGAATCTATGTGGGCGGAATGCTCGACGTCCTTGTCGCGCTGGACCTCTCCTCCGGGAAGGAACAATGGCGGGTCGACTTTCCCCGTAAGGAAAAGACTCCCAAACCGCAATTTGGATTTGTCTGCTCCCCCCTTCTCGACAAGAACCACGTTTACGTTCAGGTCGGATCCGCCCTCAGAAAGATGAGGAAGGACGATGGGGAAACCGTATGGAAGGTCCTCGCCGACGAGAGGGCCATGTTCGGTTCCGCTTTCTCTTCACCCGTCCGAGCCACAATCGGAAAACGGGACCAGATCGTGGTTCAGACCCGCATGGAACTCGCCGGGGTTTCTCCCCATGATGGGAAAGTCATCTGGAAAACCCCGGTCAAGGCCTTCCGAGGAATGAACATCCTCACTCCCACCGTAATTGGAGACAAGGTCTTCACCTCGACCTACGGAGGGGGAACATTCTGGTATGGGGTAGAGAACAAGGGCGCACAGCAGGCAATCTCCCCCATGTGGCAACACAAGCTCGAGGGCTACATGTCCTCTCCTGTCGCTATCGACGGCCTGGTCTACATGCACGGAAGGGACAAGCGCTTCCACTGCCTGGATCCCATGAAGAAGGAAGTTCTCTGGTCGACAGCAGATGTTTACGGCGACTACTGGTCCATGGTGGTCAACGGCAAGAAGATCCTCGCCCTTGACAGCCGCGGGTTTCTCATGCTCATCGAAGCCAGCCCCAAGGGATTCAAGCTTGCCGGGAAGGTCGAAGTCAGCGGCCGCCCAACCTGGGCTCATCTCGTTGTCTGTGATAACGAAGTCTACGTTCGTGACCTCAAGGGACTGACTGCCTACCGCTGGCAATAGATCGGACTCCCTCGGAACCCCACCCCGACTCAGTCCAGAATATCCTCTGTCGGCTTCTTCTTGGGAGGAGGCTGTTTCCCGGGATTGGGATTCGGTGCAGGTGGCTTCCAGTCCGGATCCGGGGTAGCCCTGATCTTGCGCTCGTGGAGGTAGAAGCTCTGCCGCACCACATCGTCGGAAAACTTCCAGCCCACCGGGATCTGCCTCTTTTCGGCCATCCGGCGCATGGCGATATACTGCCCGAAGGAATCCCTCGTAACGAGAAACCGAAGGTAATTCCGGGCCTGACCAGCATCGTTCATCACGTCAATCCCCACCGCACGCGGCTTGGCCAGATCCTCCACGGTCTCCCCCTTTTTATCTCGCGGATAGCAATAGACCTGAACGTGCCCGTTAGGGTGCAGCTTGAACTCAAGCCGGTAGAGCGGATTGCTTTCCTTCAACGATTCCAGCACCGGCATGATCCTGTTCCGGTCATATCGGTTCTTGTACTCGGGATCCCTCGAGAGCAGGTCTTTCCGGGGTCGAACCTTGGCGGCAATAGCATCGAGAATGGCAGCCCGGTCAAAATGCAGAAGGCGGCCACCCCGGACAATCAGGAGCACCTCCTGAGCTTCCTTTTCCGGAACGCGCGGGTTGGGGAGGCGAACAAGCCGCGGCTTTCGACTCTTGAGGTCTTCCTCCTTCCCGTCGATCTCGCTTCGGATCTGCGCCAGTTGCCCCCCTTCTGCTTCCAGTTGCTGTTTCAGTTCTTCTATTTCCTGCTCTATTATGGCCACCTCAAGGTCAAGCTTCTTGAACCGGGCTTCGGTCTTCTTGAGTTCCTTGCGCTGTGCCACCAGGGCCCGCAGGTCCTCCCTCGCCTTCTCCACTTCCTCCACCTTGACTTCGGCAGGATCCTGTAATTTAGAAAGACGGGCCTGCACCTCCTTCTCCTTCTCGCGAAGTTCCTCCATCATGGGAACGGTCACCTCGGGCAGGTTGGCCCGGATCCTCTTCGCCGCACTTGAGACGTTTACCTGGGTCACAATCAGCACCACGATGAGAACCCCCACCACGTTCGTCATGGTATCAAGAAGGGAGTCGAGACTCGCCATCGCGCCATTGTCCTTTCTTCTCCTTGCCATCCTCTCAGCGTCTCTTGTTGAAGAATTCCCTGAGATCAAGATCGCCTCCCCCGAGGAGAGGAACCTTGCTCGTCACTGCCCCATTACCACGCGCATAGTCACGAGCCTGATAGAAACTCGTCCGGGCATCATCCCGGACCAGGAAGACAATGATCCGGTTTTCCCTGGCCGCAACATACTCCACGGCCTGCTTGAACTTCGGATTGGAGCCAATGACAGCACGCGGGACCTGAACACGCTGGGAAGGGCTGTGGATGACCAATCCCTCCTTCCGGGCCTCCACGAAGATCGGCGTGACCCGCCGGAAATAGTTGGACGTCGAGAGAATCTTGAGAGGAAGCCCCTTGCCTGCCTGCTTCGCCAGCTCTCCCATTTTCTCCCTTCCCTCGATCAAACCAGCCTCAACCTTTTTTCTCTCATCCCGGATCCGCTCACGCTCAACCTTGGCCTCCTCCACCTGCCGGACCAGCGGAGGGAGCTTGCTCGTATCCATTTTCAGTTTATCCACCTCAGATCTGATTTCCCTAATCTGAGGCTGGATCTCAGCGAGCTCAACAACCGTTGCATTCGTCAGTCGTAGCTCCTCCTCCTTTCTCGAAATCTCCGCTTCACTCTCGACAAGATCAGCCTGTAATTTCACATAATCTTCCGCCCGGGCCACCTCCTCATCCTTCCGGCCCTGGAGAATCTCCGAAACGCTGAGGGCCACGATCAGGATTGTAAGGGCTCCAATCAGGCAGGCCAGGATGCTCAGAAAAGGAAAGAGCGAAATCTCAGGTCCTGCAGATGCTCGCTCCCTGGCCATCGTTTAAATCTATATCTTAAGCTGGTGTTCCCCGAAATTGTTCCCTGTCCGTCTAGAACCACTTCCGTTTCTTCTCGATCTTGACCTGCTTGCCGTCCAGATCCCGCAGAACCTTGTTCAATTCCTTCATCCCGTCCGCCAGCACCTGGAAGGAGGCTTTCACCCGCTCCGAGGTTGCCTCCAGGGTATGCTGTGACTCCGCCTCCAGGTTCTCGGCCATGGCTCCGACCTTCTCCTCAATCACCGTCCTCTGGGCCTCGATGGCAGTCGTCGTCTGCTGCACCAGTTCCAGCTGCCTGGCCTGTCCCCGGGCCATTCCTTCTCCCACTTCCCTCAACTGGCGCAGGAAATCCTGCTGACTTTCAGCAAGAACCGGTGCCAGTGCATTGGCCAGTGACCGCGTATTATCAGCAACATCCGAAATTCCCCCCGCATCGCTGAGTCGCTTCAGGAGATTCTCAAGGCAATAGCTGTCTACCGCCGCAAGAAGATCCTCCTCCGCCTTCTGCATTCCGCTCGCCGGAAAGCTAAGGAGGATGCTCATGCACAGGGCAACCAGGGTCGTGTCAAAAGCCACTCCCAGTCCCACCGTGACTTCGGTAAGCTGGTCCATGAGAGAGGACATCTCCTGGGTCCCCGACATCCCTCCTGCCAAACCCGCAATGGCTGTCGAGATACCCAGAACCGTGCCAATGAATCCCATGATTGGAATGGCCCAGAGAAAGACCTTAACCAGGGTATAGCTTCCAGCGATCTTCCCGGCATCAATCTCGGACTGCATCTCCATCATGCTGGCGACCTCCGGATTACTTTCACGAGCCTTGAAATGTTCCAGGCCCCGCCGGATCCGGCGGAGCATGTAGCTGTCCGCCAGCTTCGCAGGCAACGTGGACTGATATTGCAGGAAACCGCCCACGTTCTGTGGAGTAATGGAATCAGAGATAGAAAAAGGCAGGACATCCACGATAAGGGCCCGGCGCTCCACCTGCAGGCGGCGACGTTTCAGGATCAGGATTCCCGCGGCCCATCCCAGGAAAAGCACCAGCACATAAGGCACCCATCCCCGGTCAAGAAAGAGAGCCCCGAAATAGGCTTCCTTGAACGGAAGCATGAGAATGAGAAAACCGATGCTGATTGCCGCTCCAATTCCGAAACCGGTCCAAAGTTCACGGGTCCCGGCACTTCCCCAGTCCAGTCCCCCCTGACCTCCCTGACCTCCGGAATTGTCGGAAACGATGTCCTGCGGAACCACTTCCTGTCCCGGGTGAGACCCCAGGGCGGGAACGGTGCAATTTGTGCCACAGAAGGGGCACTTGACCTGCGTCTCTGACGCCTGCTGCTGGGCCAGGAGAGCTTGGCCACAGGAAGGACAGGAAAACCTCACGCCCGATTTCAACCCAAGTTGTCCCTCAGTGCAACCCGTCGCATCGCCCGTGCTTCCATTTCATCCGTCCCCATAACTCCCTGACAACCGCATTTCGCGCTTTCGCTCGGCGAATGAATCGCCTTCCATGCCGTTCCAGACAGCAACTCCCTTCCATCATAAGAACTATCATGACCACACCACGCCTCCTTTCCCTTGCCGCGGGAGCCGCACTGGTTCTCTGCAACTCCCCGGCAATCGCAGGCAACTCCCCCGATTCACACCCCAATGTGGTCATTATCATGACTGATGACCAGGGCTATGCCGATACCGGCAAGTTCGGGGCCACCGGCTTCAAGACCCCCCACCTCGATCGAATGGCCGAGGAAGGCCTGCGCTTTACAAACTGGTACGTCCCTCAGGCGGTATGTGGTGCCTCACGAGCCGGCCTGCTCACCGGTTGCTACCCGAACCGAATCAACATGCTCGGGGCTCCCGGCCCGTCATCGCGCACCGGTATTGCCGAGGGAGAAATGCTCATTTCCGAAATGCTCAAGGAACGCGGTTACTCCACCGCTCTTTTCGGGAAGTGGCATCTGGGTCATCACGAGAAATTCCTGCCTCTCCAGCATGGTTTTGATGAATACTATGGACTTCCCTACTCGAATGACATGTGGCCACACCACCCCGGTGTCCGCCACCTCCCTCTCGAGAAACGACTGGAACGCTGGCCCCACCTTCCGATGATCGAGGGCAACAAAATCATCAACAAGGAAGTCACTCCTGAAGACCAGGTCAGCCTCACCACTTCATATACGGAGAAGGCTGTCGACTTTATTGCCCGGAACAAGACCAAGCCCTTCTTCCTTTACGTCGCTCACTCAATGCCCCACGTCCCTCTCTACGTATCGAAAAAGTTCAGGGGCAAGTCTGAGCAGGGACTCTATGGGGACGTCATCATGGAAATTGACTGGTCGGTGGGAGAAATCCTTTCCTCTCTCAGGAAGCATGGGATTGACCGGAATACCATGGTCCTTTTCACCAGCGACAACGGTCCCTGGCTAAGCTACGGAAACCACGCCGGAAGCGCTCACCCCCTGCGCGAGGGAAAAGGGACCACCTGGGAAGGAGGCCAGCGGGTCCCCTGCATCGTACGATGGCCCCGCAAGATTACCGGAGGCACTACCTGCCATGTCCCGGCCATGCACATTGACCTCTTTCCAACAATCCAGGGCTTCGTAAAGGGGAAAGGACCCTCCCACCGGATAGATGGGCGGGATATCAGTTCCCTTCTCACCAATCCCTCAGAGGCAAAAAGCCCGCATGAAGCCTATTTCTTCTACCGGGGCGACCAGCTTGAAGCGGTCCGCTCGGGGAAGTGGTCCCTGCATCTCAACCACTCCTATCGCAGCCTTCGAGACCAACCCGGCAAGGATGGCATCCCCGGTCCCTATCGCCAGAAGAAGACGGAGGTTGCCCTCTTTGATCTTGAGAAGGACATCGGCCAGGAGAGCAATATCGCCAACGAAAACCGCCAGGTGGTCAATCGACTCCAGGGTCTCGCAAAGAAGTTCGATGCCAATCTTAAAGCCAGCAAACGTGCAAAGGGATCTCTCTGACCTGCCAAGGCAAGACGCGGGACAGATTGTGTCATGCCGGGAACCGCGCAACCCCTCCATGCCTCACCCCTTGTCCGGAGCACTCCGCAATTCGATGACCGGTCGGATGCACCCTACCCCCGGGACCCGGGCCGGGTAATCCCAAGCCCTTCCTCCCTCCAGCGTGGGTTTCGAAAAATTCTCTTATCCGTGAAATCGTAGTGATCCCACGGACTCTCCCCTCGCATTCTCGGATCACCCGTAGCACGCAGATGATTCTCCATCTTTTTCCTCAGGGAGGACATTACCTGAGCAAACTTTTCCTCTCCAGCGAGGTTGTGTAACTGGTGAGGGTCAGCTTCCATATCATAGAGTTCCTCGCCCGGACGACGTCCGAAACTGAGTAGATAATACGGAGCAATGTCGCTGCGGGTGCAGTTGTTCATGAGAAAGGACTTGCTCGCCCCTCGGTCACAGTCACCGATAAAACCCTGGTGGGAGGAGACAAAATCGGGATCCCCTGCTGGCCAGCGAGAGGGTTCATAATTACGGATATAGGAGAACTTTTTCGTCCGGATCCCGCGTGCCGGGTAGCCCAGGCCATTACGCCGGCAGATAATATGGCGTTCAAACCCGGTCACTACGAACTCCCGGAACTTGGGAGATCCGGCTTTCCGAGTGAGGACTGACTGCAGCGACCTTCCCTTCATCGCAGCAGGGATGTCCACCCCGCCGGCAGTCAGAAAGGTAGGTGCCAGGTCCACCAGATTAATGAAGTCATCACATGTCATGGCTTCCCGCGCGGGGCCCGGAAACCTCACTGCCAGGGGAACCCGCGTTCCCGAATCATACAGGTTGCACTTGGACCTTGGCATGGGATTCCCGTGGTCGCTGGTCACTACGATGAGGGTATTCTCCAGAAGACCCTCTTTCCTCAGCATCTCCAGCATCCGGGCGAGGTGCTGGTCAAAGTGCTCGATTTCCAGCCCGTAATCGAGGAACTCTCCCCGTATCGCCGGGTCGTCTGGAAGGCATCCGGGAACCAGGGCATCCTCCAGCTTCTTTCCGTGTTTTTTCCATGCACCTTCCTCAAACCTCTGGTGAGGTTCGTTCGATCCATACCAGAAGAAAAATGGCTTCTCCTTGTCCCGGCTAGCGAGGAAGTCCTCGAAGTTAGACGCGTAATCAAGATGGCTCATTCCGGGACGCCGATCTTTCAATGTCCTTCGATGGAAAGAGGCGCCTAGAATCGCTTCGGTCTGGATCGAGGAATACGAACGGAGTGGCAACGTTTTGCCCACGGCCGGAGTAAACCCCTCCAGTTTTCCCGGCCCCCAGGTCTTTCCTGTTGCAGCCAGCTGGTATCCGGATTGCTCGAGAAGGAGCGAGAAAATGGCATACTCAGATTTCAAGGTCCCCATCAGGTTTCCCCCGGGTCCAGTCTCCCACATGTTCCTCCCGGTAAGAATTGAGGTCCGGGACGGCATGCAGGAGGGACAGGAAGCAAAAGCGTGCGTGAAGAGGATTCCCTCCTCTGCTATCCGGTCGAATGCCGGGGTTCTGGTCCCCTTGTCTCCATAGGCACCCGCATGCATCCACGACTGGTCATCTGAAATCGCAAGGAGAATGTTGGGGCGTTGAGCGGCGAGCAGGGATGACGTCACCAGCGAGAAAGTCAGCAGCAGGAATAAACGCGTCATGGAGATTTCATCCCAGACGGCAGGTCGCTTTACAAGCAGCCATCGCACGGCACCCACCCCTACTCTCCCGCCCACATTTTCCTCAGGCCGGGAAGGTCGACGCCCTCAAGATTCTCGAACCTCCTCATTGCCCCGGCAAATGAGTCATTCCGGGCCAGTTCACTGGGCGTGACTATGCAACTCATACCTGCTGCCAGGGCAGCCTGCAGCCCATGCCCTGTGTCCTCAACCACCAGGCAACCCTCCGGTTTCACCCCGCAGCGCTGGGCGACGAGAAGATAGACAGCCGGATCGGGCTTCTTAGCTGCCACGTCATCACCAGCGCACACCGTTGCCAGCGACGAAACGAGCTCCTCACCCAGCGAAGCCTCCAGAACCTTCTCCGCGGCCCACTTGACACAGGCTGATCCTATTGCCAACAGGGTTTCCGATTCCAGGATCTCATCAAACAGTCGCTCCACCCCTGGCCGCAAAGACAAATCTCCGCTATTCAAATCGTTCACGATCAGATCCACATAGAGCTCGGTCTTACGTGCATAGAGCTTCCTGCTTACCTCTTCCTGGTCCTCTTCGGACTGGTCAAGCCAGCCGATTATTTCGCGAAACTTACCTCCACCCATGGTTGCGAGGCGGGCGCTGTAATCCTCCCTGCTCCATCTCCGGGCCAACCCCAGTTCCTCAAAAAGCACGTTATAGGCCCGGCGGTGGTAGTCCTCCGTTTCCAGAATCGTCCCGTCCAGATCCGAGATGACAAGTTCCAGAGCCATATCGTTAAGGGAGCCCTCGATAACAATGTTCCCGGAAAATGGCGAGTCGATCCCGGTAATAGCTCATCCTGCTGTCGGAAGGCTCAATCGTCCGCAGGATCCTTACCATCCGACTGGACCATTTCCCGACCGGTTCCTCGTGAAAGCCGGCCGCTGCCAGGATAGCAGATACCATCGCTGAGTTTGGGTGTGCGGGAACCCGGATCCTCTTCTGCAGCACAGCGGCTCTTACCTCCAGCCCCAGCAGGCTGAGGGTCGCACCACCGGTAGCAAATACATTCTCTCCCACCACTCCCCCCAGGGATTCTATCAACTCAAATACCAATGCCTCCACAAAGGAGACTCCTTCCACGCAAGCCAGGAACACTCCCACTTCATCTTCTTCCCTGCCCACGAAAAATGGCTCAAAGGTGTCCTCCGCGAACGGGAGCCGCTCTCCCCTCCGCACGGAGGGATACACCAGATGACCCGTCCCATCCCGTCCCCGGGCAGTTGCTTCCAGCCCTGCCAACCGCTCCCCGAAGCGCCTCCGGAAAATTTCTCCTCCGGCATTGGAGGCTCCTCCCGGTAACCAGGCCCCGTCGGGGTGCCTGTGGCAGTAAATCCTCGCCTGGGAATCCTCAAGTTTCACTTCGCTCAATCCCTTGACTGCAAGGGTCGTCCCGACCGTGGACGACCAGTCACCCGGACTGGCTGCCCCGGAAGCATAAAAGGCCGCATTGGAGTCCGTAGCCCCACTCACAAGCACAGCCTCCCCGGTCAGTTGCCATCTCGTACGGAGATCCTTTCTCAGGAAGCCAAACCTGCGACCAGGGGGGACTACTTCCGGAAGGCGAACATCCGGAAGAAGCTCCGGCCAGTCCCCGGCCTCCAGGTCTACTCCACTCTTCAAGGCATTGGTAAAATCAGTGGGGACTTCCGTAGTGCCCATCAACCAGCTGTTGAGGTAATCGGTCGCGTGCAGGAAAAGACAGTCCCCCGGCAAATCAAGGTGCTCCTGCATCCACAGGATCTTGGGAAGGGAAAACGTGGGAGAGCAGGCTCCCCCGAAGATCGGCTCACATCTCTCCGCCTGTTTCCGCGCCCGCATGTCATTGTAAAGCAATGCCATTCCCAGGGGCCTGCCACTCCCTGCAACGGGCAGCACCGTCCCCGAGGTGCTATCTACTGCAATCGCCTCTACCTTGCGATTCGCAGGATCAGCAAAGAGGTCATTGAGAGCGGACTCCAGAATGGAGATCCATTCATCAGGGTCCTGCTCCGACCAATTCTCCTCTTCAGCTACATTACGACGCTTCAACCCACAGGAGCTCTCCCCCCGGATCGTGCCGTCCTCTTCCACGAGAAGACAGCGCACCCCCCCGGTTCCAAGATCAATCCCCAGAAAGGCCATGAATTTGGCGACAAGGGTTCACTCTCACAGATTCAACTGCTTCTGCCGATAGAGTTCGTCCGGTCTGCCAGCTATCCGCTGAACCTGCTCCTGCGGGAGGAAGACCGGTCCACCAAGGGCAGCCGCTCCCTCGAAAATACTTGCTGCCTTGTCCGCCATGAAGGTGCAGGCCAGCACGGCATCAGCTGTTTTCCCAAGGGCAATGATCCCGTGACTTTCCAGCAGGATCAGGCGGGGGGCCTCGCCATGCTTCCGGATAAAGTCCAGGGTCTGTCTGCGGATCTCCAGTGCCAGTGGCAGGCCGGGATCACAGTTCTCCACAAAAACAGACGCCCGCCCGCAGCAGACGATTTCATCAGGAAATATCCGGTGCCCCGCAAAGTCCCGGGCCCTGCTGCTACAGAGAATCCTGTTAGCTGCTTCCGAATGACAATGACCAACAAAATCGACCCCCTCCAGCGTAAGCAACCATGCATGAAACATGGTTTCGATACTTGGCTTCTTCGAACCCGGGTCGGTCCGACTGGAGAGGAGAATCTCATCCACTTCCTCATTACTGAAAGGAGCCTCGCGATCCTCCAGCAGGGCCAGGACCTGGTCGAATCTGCAGCATGTCACCTGTTCAGATTCCAGGTTTGCAAGGCAGGAACCACTGGCCTTGACCAGGAATTCATCATCTGAAACCCGGCATGAAGTATTGCCCTCTCCCAGGATGGTGAGCTTGCGATTCTCCCGTCCAATCTCATGCGATAACCGCAGCAACTCCTCCAATCGATTCTTACTCATCGTCTCTCTCCCGGAGCATGGAGACCTCTGGCGAGAACCCAACAACAAATCACCTTCCGGCCCAGCAGCCTCCCATCGAAGATTTTTTATCAACCTGAGAGTAATTCTCCGCCCCTGCCCGGGCATTCATGATATCAGGCTTCATTCTCCATTCTACCGGCTCTCCCCTTCATCGGATAGCACGTGATTAATCATCTCCACGACCTCCCCGGGAATTTTTCTTGGTCGTCCATTTTTGATGTCAACGCAGACCCACTCGGTTTCACCCCTGGCCACTAGCGCACCTTCCACTACAAACTCATAGCATCGCCTGGACTTCACTTTCTCGACGGTAGAAACCCAGGTTTTCAGTAGCAGCTCATCGTCCTGATAAACCGGTCGTAAATATTCAATCCGATGAGAGCGGGCGACCCATGTGACCCCGGATTGAGACATCAGGACCGGGCCTCCGAGAGTCTCAAAATGCAGGAGGGAGGCCTCATTCATCCACTGGAGATAGACCACATTATTGGCATGCCGATTCTCATCGATGCAGCCAGCATCCACCCGGATGGAGTGCTCATAGACTCTGCCGGAGGTCTCAGCCAGGGGCTCCTCGCTCATGAATACCCGATCCTGTCGCAATCCGGCCACAAGACAAGGGCAGCCCTCTCCCTACGATTGAGGTTGACCGGAAGGGCTGGAAACCCTATTACCCGCGGCCCCGCAGAAACCCCTCTCTCCAACCCCAGCTCCATACTGACATGCGCACGAAGAGAAAGTTCATGAAGACGCATCTCACCCGCCCACGCAAGAGTGGCGCGGCCAGGCGCCGTCGTCAGGCTGATCATCGCAAACGCCTCGTGGCTCTCGGAGTTGGACAGGATACCGTCGACGGAATGAACCAGCAGGAAGTCCGCGCGATGCTCAAATATCCCGCCAAGATCCGGAAGGACTAGCTGGCCTCCAACTCTCCAATTCTTTCATGGGTCCGCATCAATGATGCGGACTTTGCTTGTACCGCCCCGGGCCTAGGAAAGAACCCCATGAATCGGGTGAGCGGGAACTACCCCCGTGAGACGCTGATCAAGACCTCCGTAATGGTAGGTAAGATGTTCATGGTCGAGTCCCATGAGTCGCAGGATGGTGGCGTGCAGGTCTCTTACATGGTGGCGCTTCACCGCAGCCTCATGCCCGAGCTCGTCGGTTTCA
>Ga0163180_10001236_pt1 | contig 14589 bp, 15 predicted proteins | sample AtlANTMetagenome_2_FD_109647 | JGI IMG/M metagenome (GOLD analysis project Ga0163180, IMG submission 109647) | Marine eukaryotic phytoplankton communities from the Atlantic Ocean - Atlantic ANT 4 Metagenome | ecosystem: Environmental > Aquatic > Marine > Oceanic | place: North Atlantic Ocean...
TGTTTATACAAAAAAAGCATCGGGAAGTTATAACACAGCTACAGGTGCGTATTCTACAAGCGATACGACCTATAGCATTAATGCTCCTGTTGAGTTTGTTCAATCTACTGAAGATGATGGTAGGGAAAGAAGAGAAGCAAAGGTTTATATAACACCTGATTTGATAGGAGATAATCAACCTGATTTTCAAGATGAAGTTACATTAACTTATGCTGGATCTACAAGAGTAGGACAGATAGTTAATATAGATACAAGACAGGGTGGACAGACTTATCTGTTTACTTTATTAGTGAGGTTCTGATGGCTAGAGCTAGAGGTATTGAAAATATAGAGAGAGATCTTACTGGTAATTTACAGCAAGATTTTAATACTTTTATAAGAGCAGCTTTATCTGATTTATCTAATCAAGGATCACAAAAATATAGCCCTGTTGATACTGGTTTTTTTGTTTCAAGTTGGACAGCTGGAACTCAAAGACCCAGACCTGATGAAGCTAGAGAATCAGTTGCTCCGTGGAGTAATATAAAACCTCGAAGGAAAGGAGATCAGAATAATCCTCAAGCAGTAATTGAACCTAGATTTATTGATTCGATACCTAATTTTAAACCTTTTTCTAAGGTATTTATTGGTAATAGATCACAATATGCAGCAAGAGCTTTAGGCTCTATAAATAGTAAAATTCCTCTCTATGTTCAAAACGTAATTGGCTTAAAAATTAATGAAATATTTAATGACAAGAAACCAAAAATTGGCGTTGCTACCTTTGGTACTGGAGTTAGAGGAGATCAAACAAATGTCCAATTCAAGCCCACTGGTATTGGTAGATTTAGTGATCCTACTTCAGTATTTGTTGATTACACTGATCTATGACTTTAGTTAACACACGAGCAGCTTTTGAAAAGGCAGTAACAGACGCAGTTGCAGCAGTAGATGCTACTGTCGAAATGGTTTATGACAATATGGTTTATAAAACACCAGGAAAAACAAAAAAATATATTCTTATGTCTGTTGATTTTGCACAGGCAACAACTCAGACACAAGGAGCATCACAGGATTTCTATTCTGGTGTTATTCAATGTAATATTTACGTTCCTAGAGGAAAAGGTAGTTCAACTTTATCTGCATTAGGAGAAGCTGTTATTGATGGGCTTACTTCTGTTAATGCTTCTGATTATACTGATACGTTTAGTTGTGATCCTAGAGTGCTTGATGTTGTCGGTCCTGCTCCTATTGAATTAGATGATTCTTCACACTTTCTTGGCTTAATATCTTGCCAATTTACCGCAAACGCTTAGTATACTAAAGTAAGTATACTAATTTTATGACTAGAGCAGTTGATCTTTTAAAAAACAAGTTTGGAGTTTCTCAACTTTATAAACACGATGTTATTAAAAACGATGAGGTAATTCTTTCTGTTTATTGGAATCCATTAACTATTGCAGAACGAGAAGCAATACAAAAAAAATCATCAGATGACGTAAATGATTATGCTTTACAAATGATGATAGAAAAAGCATTAGATGAAGATGGTAAAAGAATTTTTCAAGATGGAGATAAGGCTTCACTTAGAAGAGAAGTTGAAGTTTCTGTTCTTGAAGAAATACAATTAGCAATGATTAATGCTGGTGCTGATAAGGAGGTATCAGAGGCTAAAGCCGATTTGAAAAGCTAATAAAGATTGGCAGTTTTTATTTTCTTTAGCAAAAGAACTAAAGAAAACTGTAGCTGAGTTATGCCAGACTCTTACCATTGAAGAGATGATAGGTTGGGCTGCTTATGCAGAGATCGAACATGAAGATTTTGAGCAACAAAGAGAACAAGCACAACGATCTAGTGCTTTAAAAGGTAAAAAGAGGTAATATAGAGAAAATGTTTTAATTTTTATAGCAAGTGGCTAATTATAATGTAGATATTGCTGTTGCTTTAAAAGGTGCAAAGGAATTATTAAAACTTAGAAAAGATATAAATGCTGTAACACAAGAAGTCAGTGGTTTTAATAAAGCACTTCAAACTAATGCAAATAAATTTCCAAAAACTATAAATAATCTTACTGAATCTGTAAATAAAGCAAGAACAGCTTTAAGAAATGCAGCAGTTGGTACGACATCATTTAACAATGCAGCACAAGTACTTTTAAAAACACAAAAAGAATTAAATAAAGAATTAGCTGAAGAAGCTCGTATTTTAAAACAAATTGAAACCAGAAGATTTGGTGTAGCTCAATCTTCAAGTGGCAATCGAGTTAGAAGAAATGTTGCTGAAAGTCGTAGATCAAGAATAAGCTCTAAATTTAAAACTTTAGATACAGCTACACCTTCAATAGATTTAAGAAATAGGGTTAGAGAAAATTTACTCCAAAGTAGAATTGGTAGGTTTAGCTCTGGATTTGCTGATTTTAGTCAGACAGTTGATTCAAGTATTGCTGCTCAAAATCAAAGAGCAATAAAAACAAATGTTTTAAGAAACATAAGAGAGAGTCAAAGATCAAGAATAGGAGGAGGATTTAGGTCATTATCTTTATCAGGGCAAACATCTCCTGTGGGAGAAAAAATTGCACGGGCTTTAGAAAATGAAAAGAAACTTGTAAAAGAAGTTGAAGCTATAAGAGGAAGAGCAAGTAAGAAGAGAGCAGCTAATACAAAACGTCAGTTGTCTCTTGAGAAACGATCAAATGCTTTTGTAAAAAAAGCAATAAAAGAAGAAACTGCATTAAGAAAAAAAGCAGAAGCAGAAGCAAATAAACTTGCAGAAAAAAGAAGAGCAAGAAGGCAAAAACTTGGAAGCACGGCTAGTAGTGCAATCATTGGTGGAGCTTTTCCTTTGCTTTTTGGACAAACAGGTGCAGCAGCAGTTGGTGGTGGTCTTGGTGGTGCAGCAGGTGGTTTAATTGGTGGTCAATTTGGTTTTGCGTTATCTATTCTTGGCACTGCAATAGGCTCCGCTATTGATAAAAATGATAAATTTAATCAATCTTTAGCTGCTTTAAATGTTCGTTTTTCAGATGTAAGCGGTAGTGCCCAACTTACAGCAGAAGATATTGATAAAGTTGCTAAACGGCTAAGAATAACAAAAGAAGAGGCTTTTGGCGTATTAGGAGCATTTTCACAATTTGGTTCTGGAAGTATTGCTAAATCTTTAACACAAATTTTTGGTACTGATTCTGGTGCATTTGACACTTTAGCAGCAACAAATAGACAGGCTCAATTAGCTAATCAAATTTTTGAAGCTAGAACAAAAATAGGAAATCAAGTTGCTACTCAATTACTACAACAAAATTTAATAAATGATAGTGCTTCTGTAGAATTAGCATTGGCATTAGCTAGGGCAAAAGCAGCAAATGATATTGATGTAGCTCAAAAGAAACAAATTACAAATTTAGATAGATTAAGAGATGCTTTTGGTGGCGAGTTTGAAAGAAGTTTAGCAGGTGGTAAGGGAGCCGAAAGATTTGGAGAAGCTAGGGGAAATAAAGCACAAAAAGAATTTGAAGAAGGTAGAACTCAAAGGATGAAAGATTTTAAAATAGCATTAGAAGAAGTAAGAAACATGATTGGCCTTGTTGATGAGGCTAACGGTCAATTTGGACAATCAGGAGTTTTAGCTTTCTCTGCTATTAACGATAAAGTAAAAGATTTACAAGATGAAATGAAAAAATTAGCAAATCCAATATATACAGTTTTGACTTTATCAGAAACAATGGCAACTTCATTTGAAAATTCATTTAAGGGAATAATAAAAGGAACAATGTCTGTATCAGATGCGTTTAGAAATATGCTGAATCGTATTGCAGATCATTTCTTAGACACTGCTGCAAGAATGATGGCTAATCAGTTATCACAAATGATTTTAGGTTCTGTATTTAATGCTTTTACATCATCTGGAACCAGAGCAGTTATGGATGATTTTGGTATGTCCCGTGCAGATGCTTCTACCATTGCAAGTGGAGGTTTTGTGGAAACTGTTTTTGAACCAAAAGCAGCAGGTGGGCCAGTTAAAAGAGGTGGTAGTTATTTGGTGGGAGAACGTGGTCCTGAGTTATTTAGTCCAGCTTCATCAGGAATGATTACACCAAATCATGCTCTTGGTGGTGGAACTACTGTTGTTGTTAATGTAGATGCTTCTGGATCTAATGTAGAAGGAGATGAAGAAGAGGGAAGGCAGTTGGGTATTGTATTGTCAGCAGCGATAGAATCAGAATTAATTAAGCAAAAACGACCTGGAGGTTTACTTGCATAATGCCTACTTTTCCATCAATCACACCAACATACGGACAGCAAAAGAGATCCGCACCATTAACCAGAACAGTTCGTTTTGCTGATGGTTATGAGCACAGAATATTATTTGGACTTGCTGCTCATCAAAATCCAAAGATTTATAACTTTACTTTTAATGTATCTGAAACAGAGGCGGACACTATCGAGGGCTTTCTTGACAGCAGGGCAAACGATAGTGCCAGCTTTACTTTTACCCCACCAGGAGAAGGTTTTACAAAGACAGGAACTTATTCTCAATCAGGAACTACAGTAACAATTACGATTACAAGTCATGGTGTGGCTGTAGGAGATGAACTTAGTATTGATTACACTTCTGGATCGGCAACTGATGGTACATTTATTGTTGCTTCGGTTACTGATTCAAATGTCTTTACTGTTACTGCTGCTGCTAGTGCCACCAATAGTGGTAATGTCTCAATTACTTTATCTGGTGCTGGATTGTATGTTTGTGAAGGCTGGAATAAATCTATACCATATAACAATAGAGCAACAATTCAAGCAACATTTAGAGAGGTGTTTGAGCCATGAGTAGTGCTGCTATTGTCAGTAATCTTCAAAATATAAATCCGTCAGCAATAATTGAACTTTTTACTTTGCAATTAGACAATAGTTTGCATGGTGCTACTACTATTTACAGGTTTCACAATGGTTCATCATTAAAAGATAATGGAGAAATAGTCTGGGCTGGTAATACTTACCAAAGATTCCCCATAAAGGCAGAAGGTTTTGCTTTTCAAAAAGGACAGCTTCCAAGACCTACATTAACAATAAGTAATGCGTTAGGGACTATAACTGCTATTTTGCTAAGTGTTAACGAGACAACAACTGGAAATGATCTCACGGGTGCAACTGTCACTCGTATTAGAACTCTTGGTAAATTTCTAGATGCTGTTAATTTTCCCAGTGATGTAAATCCTTATGGAACGCCAGATCCCACAGCAGAGTTTCCACAGGAAATCTATTCTATTGATCGAAAAGCTAATGAAAATAGAGAAGTAGTTGTTTTTGAACTTGCTTCAGTTCTTGATCTTGCTGGGATAAGAGTACCAAAACGTCAATGTACTCGTGCTGAGTTTCCTTCTATCGGTACAGTAAGCGGATGAATTGGAAAGAAGCTGCACTTGCTCATGCAAAAGAACAAGATCCTAAAGAGTCTTGCGGATTGTTATTAAATATTCGAGGAAAAGAAAGATACTATCCTTGTCGTAATCTTTCCATGACAGATCACCAATGTTTTATTCTCGATCCAGAAGATTATGTGAAAGCAGATAATACGGGAGATATTACAGCTATTGTTCATAGTCATCCTGTAACACCTCCTGTTGCTAGTCAGGCAGATCAAATCAGTTGCGAACAAAGTCAACTTCCGTGGCATATTGTTAATCCTAAAACAGAAACTTGGGGTTATTGTGAACCATGTGGATATAAGCCTCCTTTATTAGGTAGACCTTGGGTATGGGGAGTAACTGATTGTTGGGCTTTAGTGAAAGATTGGTATAAAAAAGAAAAAAATATAGATTTGATAATGGGTACAAGACCAATAACTCCCGAAAAATTTATGGAGAATCCAATTTCTAAAGAAAATGGGGATGGACATAATTTTTTATTACAAGCAGGATTTAGATTATTAAAACCAAATGAAAAATTAGAAAATGGTGATGTATTATTAATGTCTATATTGGCAAATGGTTTAAATCATGCTGCGTTATTTCTAGATGGTGAAGTATTACACCATTTAACAGATAGACTTAGTTGTAGAGAGTCTTATTCTGAATGGTTATTAAAATGCACAGGAGGGAGGTATCGTTATGCTGCGTAAAATAAAACTATATGGAGAACTTGCAGAATTTGTAGGTCATAAAGAATTTGAAGTGCAAGTCGATAGTCTTGCAAAAGCAGTAAGTTTTTTAATTAATAATTTTGAAGGTATTGATAAATTTATGAATCCAAAATACTTTCAAGTGAAAGTTGGTAATTATGATATTGGAAAAGAAGAAATAAATTATCCTATAGGACAAGAGGACATACATTTTATTCCTGTCATAACTGGTGCTGGAAGAGGTGGGAGAAGAATTTTAGCTGGTGCTGCCTTGATAGGATTTGTATATGCTACTGGTGGTTTAAGTTTTGGGGCTACGGGGTTAACATTTGGAACGGGTACTATTGGTGCGTTTTCTTATGGTGCAGTTGCTGCTCAAATGGCTGTAGCTGTTGGTGCAAGTTTAGTGTTATCGGGTGTAAGTGAGATGTTATTTCCTTTACCTAAACCGAAAGAATTTAACTCAGAACAAGATCCACAATTATCGTTTAGCTTCTCTGGAACTCAACAAACAAGTAGAGCAGGAACTCCTGTTCCAATAGTTTATGGTGAAATTTTTACAGGAAGTGTTGTAATAAGTGGAGGAATAGATACTGAACAGGTGCAAGCATGACAAAAAATAATAAACCTATTGGCGGTGCTGGTGGTGGTAGACGTTCTCCTCCTCCTCCAAGACAACCCACCAGAACTCCAGATACTTTACATAGTAAGCAGTTTGCTACTTTTCTTGATCTTATATCAGAGGGAGAAATAGAAGGTTTCGCCTCTCCTTCAAAAGAAGGTTTAACAAAAGGTACTACTGCCTACACAAATGCTTCTTTAAAAGATGTTTTTTTAAATGATACTCCTGTTTTAAAAGCAACAGCAAATTCATCTAATCCAACAACGACTGACTTTAATTTTCAAAATGTAACGTTTAATTCTCGTTTCGGTACGAGTAGTCAAACAAAAATACCTGGAATAGAAACTAGTCAATCAACAATACCTGTGGGAACTGTAGTTACAACAACTGCTCCCGTAACAAGACAGATTACAAATACAAGTGTTGATGCAATTAAAGTTTCAGTAACATTTCCACAAATACAAAAAGCAACAGATGAAGGTGATTTATTAGGTTCTTCTGTTCAATTAAAAATTGCAGTTCAATATAATTCTGGTGGTTTTACTGATGTTATATCTGACACTATTACAGGTCGCACAGCAGATCAATACCAAAAGGATTATCGGGTAAATATAACAGGTGCTTTTCCTGTAGATATTAGAGTGATAAGAGTAACAGCAGATAGCACAGATTCATCTCTTATAGACGCTTTTCAATTTACAAGTTTTACAGAAATCATTGATGAAGCATTTACTTACGATAATAGTGCGTATAACTCAATAAGATTAGATTCGCAGTTATTTAGTGGCGTACCAGCAAGAAAATTTAGGATAAGAGGAATAAAAGTAAGAATTCCTGGTGCAGGTGCTAGTGGGTCAGGTACTCCAACAGTAGATAGTGCTACTGGTCGTATTGTCTATCCTACTGGCTATATATTTAATGGAGTAATGGGTGCTGCGACTTACACTAACTGTCCAGCTATGTGTTTATTAGATTTACTTACTAATACTCGTTATGGGTTAGGAGATCATATTACTGATAGCACTTTAGATTTATTTTCTTTTGTCAATGCGAGTAAATTTGCAAACACTTTAGTTGATGATGGTTTTGGTGGACAAGAAGCAAGGTTTAGTTGCAATGTGAATATTCAGAGTTCTGGTGAGGTATTTAATGTAATTAATGAATTATCAGGTGTAATGCGTTGTATGCCTATATGGGCTGCTGGTACTGTCAACATGACACAAGATAAACCAACAGATGCAAGTTATCTTTTTAATTTATCTAACGTAGGCGAGGGTGGATTTAATTATATAGGGAGTAGTTTAAAGCAAAGACATAGTGTTGTGGCAGTTTCATATTTCAATATGGATAGTCAGGAAGTAGACGTTGAGGTTGTAGAAGATAGTTCTTTGATAAGTAAGATTGGCACAATCGTAAAGCAAGTAAAAGCATTTGCGTGTACTTCAAGAGGACAAGCTGCCAGATTGGGTCGTGCAATACTTTTTAGCGAGGCAAATGAAACTGAGGTCTGCACATTTACTACATCTATAGATTCTGGAGTTGTTGTAAGACCAGGAGCAGTAATTGAGATACAGGATCCAGTAAGAGCAGGAGTTAGACGAGGTGGGAGATTAAAAAGTGTCACTTCAACAACTGTTGTCACTGTAGATGACACAACTGTGACTGATTTTGCGGTAGATGCGATCGGAAATCCTACGGGAGATGCAACTTTAGCTGTAATTTTACCTGATGGGACTTTTGAAAGTAAGACAATCTCATCTGTATCAGATGGAACTATAACTGTAAGTTCTGCTTTTTCCCAAGCTCCAAATGTAAATGCAAATTTTTTAATATCAAACTCTACGATCCAATCACAATTATTTAGAGTAATTAGTATTGAAGAACAAGATGGAATAAATTATGCAATTTCAGCTTTATCTTATGTAAATGAAAAATATGCTTTTATTGAAGATGGATCTGCTTTACCAGCAAGAAATATAAGTAAATTAACTGAACTTTCAGATCCTCCCGTTGGTTTAATTGCTGTTGAAAAAATAATTCCTATTAATAACCAAGCAGTTTCTAAAATAATTATTAGTTGGCAGCCTATCGTTGGTGTTATTGAATATCAGGTGAATTATCGCTTTGAAAATGGCAACTATGTAAGTGAAAAAGTATCAAGACCTGATTTTGAAATATTTAACAGTCAGAAAGGTACTTATGAAATACAGATATTTTCATACAATGTTCTTGGGGAATTATCAGCAACATCAACTGATTTAACTTTTAAAGCTGTAGGTAAAACAGCATTACCACAGGATGTTACTAATTTACTTGTCGAACCAATTTCAGATCAGTTTATTAGACTACGTTTTGATAAGGCTACAGATATTGATGTTACGCATGGTGGAAACGTAGTTGTTCGCCATAGTAACCTTACAGATGGAACGGGTACATTTACTAATTCTGTTGATATTATTCCAGCTTTACCAGGAAACGTATCTGAAACATTAGTACCAGCAGTTGATGGAGAGTATATTCTTAAATTTAGAGATGATGGTGGCAGGTTAAGCTCTGGAGAGGCTTCAGTTGTTGTGTCAACTCCTGATCCACAGCCAAAATTAGCTGTTTTTGTTGATCGAGAAGACACAGATTCAACTCCCTTCAATGGTACAAAAGTTAACTGTAGTTTTGATAGCTCTCTAAATGGTTTAATCTTGGGTGGACCAGTTCTGATAGATTCTATTTCTGATTTTGATGCTATCTCTGATTTTGATGATTTAGGAACTATTACTGCAACCTCGGCTACTTATGATTTTGAAAATAAATTAGATTTAGGGAGCAAACAGCCTTTACGACTTACAAGACATTTTGTAACTCAAGGTTTTTATCCAAGTGATTTATTTAATGATAGAACTGCAAATATAGATACATGGACAGATTTTGATGGAGCAAAAGCAACAGATGTAAACGCAAAATTATTAGTAAGTTCAACTGACAGCGACCCTGCAACTTCTGTCTCAGCTACTTATGCACAATCTGGAACGACTATAACAATAACAAAATCAAGTCATGGTTATTCTGTCGGCAGTAACGTAGAGATCACATTCTCAACTGGAACTGCTGAAAGTGGAAATTATGAAATTATAACTGTACCAACTTCAAACACTTTCACGGTAACAGCTTCGAGCAGTGCAACAACAAGTGGAAACTGCACTTATTCTGCTGAATTTACTAAATTTAATATTTTTGCAAATGGTACATTTATTGCTAGAGGCTTTAGATTTAGGTGTGAAATGTCATCAGATGACCCTGCTCAAAGTATTGAAATAGATCAGTTAGGTTATGCAGCAGAATTAGAAAGAAGAACTGAAACAGTAAATTCAGTTATTGCTTCTACGACTTCAACTAAATCTGTGACTTTTGCTAATAGTTTCTTTACGGGATCTGCTGGAACAAGTATTGCTGCTGGATCTGCTTTACCAACAATAGGAATAACCATTGAAAATATGACGGCTGGAGATGAATTTTTCCTATCAAATATTTCTGGAACGGGATTTGATATAGATGTTAAAAATGGTGGAAGTAATGTAAATAGAAATTTCAAATATACAGCCATTGGATTTGGGCGTGGTAGTTAGTATTGAATTAAGATATACTTAAATAAAAAATTGAGTTAAGTAATGGCTACACATGATTATGTTATAGACAACGCCTCAGGGAGTAGCGTAAGATCAGACCTTAATAATGTATTACAAGCAATATTAACTAATAATAGTTCTGGTTCTGCACCTAGTACTACTGCTGCTTATATGTTGTGGGCTGATACGTCTAACTCTTTACTGAAAATGCGTAATAGTGCTGACAATGCATGGATTACATTAAGAGGTTTAGATGGTTCATTAACTATAGGTGCTGATGCTTCAATCAATAGCGTTGCTGTTGGTAAAGGTGCAAACTCTGTTGCTGGTAACACAGTTCTTGGAGAAAGTGCTTTAGATGCTTCTGTTACTGGTGGAAATAATACTGCTATTGGTAAAAATGCTCTTACAGCCCTTACTTCTGGAACAGATAACGCTGCTTTAGGTGCAAGTTCTTTAGCAGCTACCACTACAGGTGCGGGTAATGTTGGTCTTGGTAAAAACGCATTATTGCTTAATGAAACTGGAAATTATAATGTGGCTATAGGGCAAAATAGTATGGATGCTCATACGGCTGGAGATCAAAATACTGCCGTTGGATTCGCTACATTGTCTGCAAATACGACAGCAGGTTATAACACAGCAGTAGGAAATTCAGCATTAAAACTTAACACAACTGGATCAAACAACGTGGCTGTTGGTAGTGATGCGTTAGATGCTAATACCACAGCCGCTAATAACACTGCGGTAGGTGCTGCTGCATTAGGAGCAAACACAACTGGAACTAACAACACAGCCGTAGGTAAAGGTGCTTTAGATTCTTGTACAACTTCCCCAGGCAATACTTGCGTAGGTCAAAATGCAGGTGGTGGAATAACTACAGGAAACGGAGAGAACGTTTGTGTAGGAAATAATGCAGGTTCTGGTATAACTACAGGACAACAAAATATAGTGATTGGAGATAATGCTTCTGCCGGTGGAACATTAACTGGAACTACTAATGTAATTATTGGGGATAATGCCGGATATGTTTTATCAACTGGAGGAGCTAATGTTGGAGTTGGTTATAGAACTTTAACAGCAAATACAACTGGAACTCGTAATACGGCTCTTGGTTATGAAACTTTAGCGGCTAACACAACTGCAAATGATAACTGTGCCGTAGGTGCTAATGCTTTAGATGCAAACACTACTGGAACACAAAACACAGGTTTAGGAGCTTTTTCCCTTGGTGCCAATACCACTGCATCACAATGCACTGCCGTTGGTTACCACTCTTTAACAGCAAACACAACTGGAGGAAATAACACAGCCGTAGGTCAGATATCTTTAAGAGCAAACACTACAGGAGATGATAATACTGCTGTGGGTAGGGCTGCTTTATCTAATGCCACAACTGCTAGTGATAATACTGCTTTAGGTGCTAGAGCGTTAGGAGAAAACACAACGGGTTACGAAAATACTGCTGTTGGTCAAGGTGCTTTAGATTCCACCACTACAGGTTATCGTAATATTGGCGTAGGAAACAATGCGGGCGATGTAATTACCACAGGAAACAATAACCTCATTATCGGTCGAAATGCTGATCCTAGTGCTGCTGACGGGGTTGATCAAGTTGTTGTTGGAAATGCACTTACAGGAAAAGGAACTAGTACTGGATTTTTTGGTGGTTCAGCAGGTGTTTACAATAGTGATAATACTTCTGCCTGGCAAACCACATCTGACAGAAGAATAAAGAAAAATATTGTTGATAATAATATTGGATTAGACAAGATAAACCAAATTCGAGTAAGAAGCTTTGAATATAGAACACCAGAAGAAGTAGATCCATCTTTACCATCCCATGCTGCGATTGATAGTGAGGGCATTAAGGTTGGTGTTATTGCACAGGAAATACAAGAAATATTGCCTGATGTTGTAAAACAAATGTCTACAGGATGCTACTCAGTTAATCCTGATAATATAACTTGGTATTTAGTAAATGCAGTTAAAGAGTTATCAGCAAAAGTCACAGCCCTCGAAGCAGGTTAAACTAAAAGTAACTTAATTTTTAACTATGGAAGAAAGAACCGCAGATGAAATTACAGCAATCTTTTCTGCTGCTGGTGATAGCGTAACTGTCATCAATACCGCTAAGACATCAGATGAAACTGATGATGATTACAAAGACAAAATCAAGCGTAATGTAGAGCATCTTGAAATTATCAAAGCGTACAAGAAACTTGATGGAACGACTTCTATCTGGACATCCGAATCGTTTACAGCTATAGATAAAGCTATTACTGATGGTAAAAAACTTTATTAAATTATGAATTTACAAGAAAGATTACAGAAACTTGCGGTAGAAAGGCAAAACCTTACTATTGCTTTGCATGAAGTCAATGGGGCAATGAAGATCCTGGAACAGCAGATTTTGGAGATTCAAGCGATAGCCGAAGAATCGCAGCCATCAGATACAGAGGCATCAACCCCACAAGAAGCAACAGCACCATCAGAGTAAGTGGTGCTACCATTTTATTAAGTAATTCTTTGACCATGTTTCAAAAAATCGCAAACATTTTGAGTATCGTCTCATTTGTAATGGTAACTTCTGTAATAGGTGGAGGGTACTTTGGATATAAATATGTAACATCAGAACAGTTTCAGACAAAGATGATGAATAAAGTTCTTGGTGGTGTACAGGGAATGATGCCTAAAGTATTAGATAATGCTTTACCAAGTACAACAGGTCAATCTATACCTTTTCTTAAAAAATAATTGGAAATAAATGAAATAAGCATTCCTGAGATATATATACCAGAAATATATGTGCCGAATATACCAGAACCATACAGCCAACATTATATAAATATTGCAAAACCACCAGATATTGATGTTCCTGGTTGTACCTATCAACATCGTGATATAAAAAACACTGGTAATCGTAATTTATTATTGGATGATCCTAATGGAGTATATACAACGTGCGATGTACCATTTCCTAGTTTTATACCTCTTGACTATACACCTGAGAATTTGGTCATTACAGAAGAAGTTCCTACAAATAATGAAACCCCACCCCTACCAGAAACAAAGCAACAAACTATACCAGAAATACCAAAAGATAAAGATATTGAGTTAGAACCTTGTCCTGGTAAAAAAGATCAAAGGGTTGGAGACTTTCGTAACGAAAAACGACTGGAGCGTGTTATTGGACATGAAAGAGGGCAAGATGGGGTTGAATGTATAACTTTATATGAAGATGTTCCATTTGTGGATCAATACATCCCAGAACCTAGCACTATTGTCTCTACTGCTGTTATTGGCCTTGTGGCTGCGAGTAGCCCTCTTATTCTCAATATAATCAAACCAGCTATAAAAAATATATTTAAAAAATTAACTACAAAGAAAAAAGATAAGGTAGAATAGATATTAAGCAAAGGAAGTTGTATGTACACTCTTTTGAGCTCTGCCGATACAAAGAGCCTTTGTTTTTTTAGACAAGTCTAACCACAGCCCGTGGCTTGTCTATTTTAATTTGTGAGTATGTGGGATAACTTGATTTGGTGGGATAGTAACTACAATATCGTCACAAGCAACCGCATTAGGAGTGTTAGGTTTGAACGTAACACCTAATCTTGCTTGCTCGGCACATATTTTGAGCCTATGAAGAGCAATCTCTAATTTAGTTTTCTTATACAATAATTCCTGATTTTTGATATTTATTTCTGTTGCCCTATGGCAAAGTTTTGGAGACTTTCCTAATGGAATATTGAGTTGAGCAGAGATACCATAATTTAAATTAAAGTTCTCCTTTTCAAATCTGGGAGTTTCTTGCACGTATTTTATCTCTCCAGTATCTTCGTCATAAATATTTTGTCTGGTAACAGTTTCTCTTGGTAAAGAAAATGTATGAGAATCGGTTACATATGGAGTGATTGTAAGACTAGGTGAAGCACAGACAATACCCTGACTCATTCTGAAAGAAGGCATAGAAGAAGGTGTAATCATGGTGGCATTGTTGTTAACGACACCCTGTGCGTTACTAGACGGGCTTGCTACGGTCGTATTAGCCAAAACCCTTGCAGGACAAAGGATTAAAGCTACTGCCCAAATGTAGTTGTAGTTTCTACTGTTGTGCTTGTATTTATTGTTCTTTGTATTGTCGTTACCGTGTCTAATCCTGGTGTTATTAGAGTTTCTTGAAGAGAAAAAGCTGATCCTGGAGTTACTACTTTCCATCTTGGAACGGCTTCGAGATTTGGTGAAGTCCAA
>Ga0163180_10001237_pt1 | contig 14584 bp, 16 predicted proteins | sample AtlANTMetagenome_2_FD_109647 | JGI IMG/M metagenome (GOLD analysis project Ga0163180, IMG submission 109647) | Marine eukaryotic phytoplankton communities from the Atlantic Ocean - Atlantic ANT 4 Metagenome | ecosystem: Environmental > Aquatic > Marine > Oceanic | place: North Atlantic Ocean...
CGATGACTCTGGAACGACTTGGGTGGAATCAAACCAAGGACTCGAAACTAATATGACCCACAAAGTCGTCTACTCGGCTAGTGAGCCAAATGTCGTTTATCTCACTACCCATAATGGCGTCTACCGTAGTGAGGACGGAGGAAGAAACTGGAAACACAGTTCAAATGGTCTTGTGTATGAGTTTGTAAGCGCAATTGCTGTAGATCCGCGAAATGCTGACGTCGCTTATGTAGGAACAGCATCAGAGTTGCATCTTTTCCATACAGAACACGAACAGGAAGGGCTTCACCAAGGCGAAGGTATTTACAAGACGGTTGACGGGGGGCTTAATTGGTTTCTTAGCGACAGAGATATAGAGGAATCTAATTTGATAGTCATGACACCTCACCCCAAGCTTCCTTTTGAGATGTGGACGGCTGCTAGTGCTGGAAGGGGAGGTTTCGTAACCACCTCAGCAGGTGGCTCCTGGTTATTTTCTGCATCAGACGCTGCTCATTATCCGATGGTTTTTGCTTACAGTCATTCCTTTCCAAGCATCCAATACTTGACGAGTTTGTATCCCAATAGCGAGTTCATTCGTAGCGATGATGGAGGAGAAACATGGCAGAAACTAGGAGAACGTTTAAGAGACGGCGTAAGTCAACAAACACGAGATAGTGGTCTTTATAACCCAAACAAGGCTTGGCGGGTTCATAGCCATGGACTCGCCGTTGCCCCCTCTGACTCAAACATTGTATACGTAGGGACAATTTCAGATTCCGCTGGTAGAGAGGATTACAGCCTTTCAGGTGCTCATATTTTTCGTTCTAAAGACGGAGGCGAAACATTCACTGAAGTTACTAATGGTTTTCCGACAGAAACAGCAACTTCCATTAACTCCATTGTCATCCATCCGACAAATCCCGACATAGTGTATTTGATGACTTCCAGTTTTGAATCAGAAAAAGGAATAGGAATTTATAAGACTGTCAATGGTGGTAATGAATGGTTCTCTGTTAACAACGGACTAGACCGTGAGACTAACGACATACAGATAGACCCTATAGATCCAGAAATTCTGTATGCAGCAACAGCTAACGGAATTTATAAAACTGTCAATGGCGGGAATTCCTGGGAAAGCAAATCAGATGGCCTTTTAGAGGGTGTTGTCGGTTTCCCGGAACGTAGACAGCGAGAAGTGTTTGACCTTGCCTTGAATCCACTGAATCCCATGGTGCTCTACGCAGCTGGCTATATGGGCGTTTATAAAAGTAAAAACGGTGGCGATAGTTGGTATCTCGTAAATAGATATTTGCCGATCTACAGTTCCCGTGCGGAAAGTGCATTTGATCATGACCGAGTTCTTGAGATAGATGCCAGCGGCAAAGTTATTTACGCTGTTGTCGGAACAAGAGAACAAGACAGGCTTGACACGATGGTTCTGTACCGAGCGATTCTTGGAACACCTGAACCTTTCTTATATAAATTTTCGATTGAAGGCGAAATTGTGAGTATTCATTCAACTTCTCATCTCAGCAATTTGATTTTTAATAAAGAAACACAAAAGCTAGGTGTCACTGCTTCCGGTCCAGTTGGAACTACTGGAAATTTCTCGATTCTTCCAGCAGAGATTTTACTACCCGGCCCATTTTCAGTTGAAGTCGATGGTCGTAGTGTGACTGCAGACATTGAAGGGCAGGCAACTAGTTTTTCTTTTTCTCATACAGGTGAAGATCAGGTCATCGTTTTAAGTTCTAATTAAAAGCTCAACATTAAAACTGATGATCAACTTTTCCTCCAACAGTTTGGGAATTACTTACATTCGCAGTTTTAACATTCTTGTTACATGCAGGGAACAATCCTGAAATAAAGCATTAATTTTCCTTTCACAATTCTGGAACATGTTTGAAATAAACCTTTTCTATTCTGCTATGAGCATTTATGAAAGGAACAAAGTGAATCTCTTAACCAAATCGAAACCCCAGGAGAAAAGATCTCGTGGAAAGAAAATTATTTTTGGCGCAGTTGGAATTGTTTCAGCAATCTTTTTATCCGCACCGCCGGCATTCGCTCAAGAACTAATGCCTTCTGAAGTCAATAGCATGTTGCTAACTAGCCTTTGGCTGCTAGTAGCAGGATGCCTCGTATTTTTGATGCAAGCCGGTTTCGCTTTCGTTGAAGCCGGTTTAACCCGGGCAAAGAACCTTGGGAATATCATGGCAAAAAATCTTGCGGACATGTCTGTAGGAGCACTGGCTTTTTGGGCGGTCGGATGGGGGTTCGCATTCGGAACCGATAAGGGCAGTCTTATAGGCGGAGATGCTTTCTTTCTCTCCGGCATGCCAGAGTTTTTCACTGGAGGAGAAGTTGACGTTCTATCCACTCCAACTTTCTTCTTTTTTCAAGTTGTTTTCGCAGCAACCGCTGTAACTATTGCTTCCGGAGCAATGGCAGAAAGAACAAAGTTCTCCGCTTATCTAATTTTTGCCGCAGTCATGTCAGGATTCATATACCCAGTTGCGGTTCACAGCTTCTGGCACGGAGATGGAATTCTTTCAGATTTAAAAATAGGTGATGCGCGATTCAGCGATTTTGCTGGTTCAACAATTGTTCATAGTGCCGGCGGATGGGCAGCACTTATGGGAGCAATTTTCCTTGGGCCAAGATTAGGAAAATTTGACTCTAAAGGAAAACCTAGAGCTTTACCGGGACACAACATCGGTTTTGCAGTAATTGGAGTATTCATTTTATGGTTTGGATGGTTTGGCTTCAATGCTGGGTCCGAACTGGCGATGGATGATTGGGTAGCTCACTGCATAATGACCACTCTTCTAGCCGCATCATCTGGAGTTGTAGGTGCCGGTTCAACAATTTGGTTGAAAACCGGAAAACTTGATGTGGGCATGGCAGCAAATGGAGCATTAGCAGGCCTTGTTTCCATTACAGCAGGAACAGGAGCTATGAATTTTCTTGGTGCTGTAATTTCTGGCCTTATCGGTGGAGTGATTGTTGTTTACTCAATTATTTGGATTGAGAAAAAAGGAATCGATGACCCAGTTGGTGCTATTTCCGTGCACGGAATTTGTGGAGTCTGGGGAACACTGGCAGTTGGTCTTTTCGCACGCCATGATGATGCATTTTTAGGCAGAGAAAATGCGGGGCTTTTTTACGGTGGCGGATTAGAACAACTTTTAGTCCAGTTTCTAGGAGCTTTGATTATCGCAGTTTGGGTTCTAGGAGCATCAGGTATTTTGTTCAAATTGATGAAATCAACAGTCGGGTTAAGAGTCAGTGAAGAAGAAGAAAGAATTGGTTTAGATATCGCAGAACATGGATCTCCCGGTATCGCACCTGAACCAAAGTTCTTAGTTGAATAAGCCGGAAATTGATTTGTAGGGCGTTAGTGGAATCGATAAGTGACCCCCTTAATAGTGATTCCACTGACGACCTACTTTTTCAAGCTTCACCAGTCGCATGCTGTGGGTAATGTAGTTTAATTTTTCGTAAGAGAGACTTTCCTGCACCTATCAAACTCGGAACTTTCAATAAGACTAACTCCCGTAAGCGTGGGTACTTTTTTAGAAAGATGATCCCACAAGTTTCTTGTTATTTCTTCAACAGTAGGTTCTTTCATCCATATCAATGGCTTGTACCCCTTCCAAATTCCAACATCTTTTTTAGTTAGATAATGTCCCGACCAAGGTTCCACTGCATTAGTAAGAATCTTTTCTAGATCATCTGCTGGAAAAACTTTTTTGCTGTCCAGTGGGCCTTCTAAAGTTGCCTCTACCGTCCAAGCATGCGTATGAATTAAATTATCTACTCTGTGACCCCACCGGGCATGAATAGACGCTGTAATCGTAAGTTTCATCTAAATTCCCCCTAATGAATTAGACATAATTGATTTTTAGCTCTTTTGTAAAGAATAATCAAAAGTATCCATGTGTAGTCTCATCCGACAGGAAGTATCTCTGCGTTCCGCGCGAGAGTATTAACTATGAAAATATTTATTTATGGGGTCGAATGATGGACTTGCAGTTAAATGGAAAAAAGGCTTTAGTTTCTGCAGGACATAAGGGAGTTGGTAGTTACATTTCGCAACGACTCCTAGAAGAAGGAGCGTCTGTTGCGATATGTTGTCGTGAACAAGAGGATTTGAATACAGCGCTTGACCAGTTCAACAAAGTCGGAAGTGCAATAGGAAGTATCTGTGATTTTTCTGATTCATCGGCTGTCAAACAATGGACCGAAGATTCTGCAAGTCAGTTGGGGGGAATCGATATTTGCATTGGAAACGCAAGTGCAAGTGGACAACACGGCACAGGAACTGAACCATGGATTCGTAGTTTTGAAGTCGATATTTTAGGTAATGCTATTTTTTATGAATCAGCTAAACCTTTTTTGCTCGAATCTGAAAGTGCATCAATAGTTCAAATAGCAACAATTACAGCGATCGAACACCATGATGTTCCCATAAGTCCCAGTTATGGTGCTTCGAAAGCAGCGACTATAAACATGATCGCGCAACTTGCACAACGATGGGGTGGGGAAGGAATCAGAGCAAACACCATTAGCCCAGGCCCAATATTTATCAAAGACCACCGTTGGGACGACATCAAATCTAGACACCCTGAAATCTATGAACGTGATGTTGCCATGCACCCTCTGAAGCGCATGGGAACAGGAGACGAGATAGCGGATGTAGTCGCTTTCTTAGCCTCACCTCGTTCAAGTTGGGTAAACGGAGCGAATCTTGTAGTTGATGGCGGATACACCAAGCAAGTCGGTTTTTAAGAAATAGTAATTAGTTTTCAGTCTTAGTTGCATCCGACGGGTCAGGTGTTCCGGAGATAATTCCCCAACTAACACGCGCCCAGAAGCGTTCATGGAAGAAATAGAGAATTAATTTTGTGATGATCTCGAAACCGCCTATTGAAATCGCTGTCGCAAGATTGCCCGTAAAAAGCAACCCAAGCAGCATTGTGTCAGCGCTTGCCAGAACGCGCCATGTTGTTGTTTTAGTGGCCGTGCGACGTAGGCCACCTCGGTAATTTCCCTCTTCATCTAAAGCGCGATCCCATCGCACCCGTGACCACAAACGTTCGTGCATATAGTAGAGAAGCATTTTGGTTGCGACTTCAGTTAAGGCAATAGAAAGTGCAGTTTTCATTTTGTCAGTTCCGCTTGCTTCCTCAAGACCAAAAAATGAGCCGAGGAAACTAAGGATTACGAAAGACAGGAGCAGGGTGTCTAATGTTCCCACTACCCGCCAAGAAACTGCTTTAGCGATTGAACGTGCCGGTTTGATTTCAGGAGGATTAGGGGGGTCTAAACGTGGATCTTCAGGTCCAAATATCGGGTTCTCGGGATGCTCTTTCATCTTAATCTTTCAAAAGTTTAACTCAGCTAAAGCAGAGGTGCTCGACTGTCTCGTGAGATGAGGTGATTATTTATTAGCTTGAGTCTGAAGGCAATTCTGACCACTACTGCAGCGCAGCGTTAGTTATGAAATAATAATTTGATAGAAGGATTAGGTAACTAAATGAGCATGCTTGACGTAGAGAAAATGCCATCAAAGATAGAAGGTTGGCTAAGCAGCAATGTAGAAAATGCAAATGTGGACTCTTACACAATAATGACAGGTGGTTTCAGTAGGGTCATGGCGCGTGTTGAACTGACTTGGTCCTCTGGCAAATCTGAAACTTTCATTCTCCGAGGAGACCCACCTCCAGAAATTGCCACTATGGAAAGCGATCGAGATGCGGAATGGGAGTTGCTTTCAACTTTGTCCACTATTGATGGTATATCTACGCCTGCTGCACGTTGGTATGAGGAAAACACCTCAATTTTTGGAACCAAAGCTATTTTCATTGACTTTGTTGAAGGCGGCTCACTACAGTCTGCTTTTGATAATGGTTTAAATGAAGAGGAAGCATTAGAGCCATTTATTGACCTTATGGCATCAGTTAAATTTGTTCCTTTAGAAAAACTTCCTTCTTCTATGTTCCGACCGGATTCTTGGGAAAATCATATGGACAACCTCATCGATCGATGGGTACACGTAGCCGATTCCCACATTGAATCTGTTCCGTTTGTAAGACATATTGCTGCGTGGTTGTCGAAACGCAAGCCTGCCCCGCTTCCACTCGGACTTGTGCACGGCGATTTCCAGCAAGCGAACATTATTGCTGCTAACGAAGGTTGGCAATTAATTGATTGGGAGTTTTCTCGAATCGGAGACCCAAGAGAAGATCTAGGTTATTACGCAGCATACGCAAGTTCCGTTCCACCTTCTTTAATAGACTCGAATCCTGAAAAATTTTTAGACTGCTATAGGCAAAAAACTGGTCTCGGTGAGGAAGTTATTAACCCAATAACGCTTGGCTACTTCACGGTTCTTTCGACAATCGGAACGATCGGACCTCTTTATACGGCACTAACAGAAATGTCTCTTGGGAAAAGACACGGGATTCCGGTTGCTTACAATTCTCAGCTCATTCCTGTAGGTAATAGAAATTTTATAAATGCTATAGAGCAATTAGAAGCTGCACTAGAAACTCTGGAAGGAGGCTAAGTGCAATCTAAACCTACAACCGAACAGATTTTGAATGACTTAGCGCGAGAAGTAAAAGAGAGTTTTTTGCCTACAGTCTCTGACCCCACTCAAAAAGTTAATTTCGAAATGATGGAACAACTTTTACGAGCATGCGCAAAAAGATCCGCTCATGAAATCGCCTGGATGAAAACCGAGGCTGATGAGATTGAAAAACTAACTATTGAGATATTGGAAAGTCAAAACCAGCCTCAGTTGAGTGAGACCTTAGAAAAGTATCAGACACAAAAAAATGAAAGTCTTCACCTTGTGGATCAGGTCGAAAATTATAATCTTGCAGGAAAATTATTGGAAGAACTTATCGTCACAGTTTTTGATATTGAAAACAAAAATTTTTCAACCCGGTTAAATGAATTGATCAGATTGCGCGGTGATCACGAAAATGAACTTATCAACGATTTTTATTTCCCCGGCCGTTCATAAAAATCACAGTGGAAAAGACTGAAATAAGTGATGTAATCATAGTAGGCGCTGGAATCATCGGGCTGGCGATTGCACATTCAATTTCACAACACGGAAGAAATGTCCAAATTATTGAGCGTTCTAAACCCGGATCGGGGGAGTCGACTAAAACCGGTGGTGGAATTCGCTTAGTGCACGGATCTGAAATGAATATTCAACTAAGTCAACTTAGTTTTGACACTTGGCTGCATTTCAAAAAGCATTTCAAAATTGATCCTTATTACCGAGAAACAGGGCATCTTTTTTTGTCGTCAAAAAATACAAACTCTTTTTTAACCCAAGTAGACCTTCTTGAGAAGATGGACATTGATTCTGACGTATTAACAAAAAGTCAAATAAGTTCACGCTGGCCCCAACTATCAGAGATGAATTTCTCTAAAGGCATTTATTGCGAGAAGGGTGGTTATTTAGATCAGCATCGTGTGTTGAGGGGATACGTAGAAACCGTTACATCGAACGGAGTTAAAATTGAGGCGGACACCGGAGTTTACGGAATCATAAAAGATAAAAATAGAATAATTGGAGTCGAAACAACATCCGGTGATTATCGCGCAGATTGGATTATAAATGCAGCTGGTCCTCAAGCAGGAAAAATCGCCGCTTTGGCAGGACTTGAAATTCCATTCATCTCGCGACGTCATGAACTATTGATTTTAGAAGCGTCGGCTGCTGTTCCAGAAGAAATTCCATGGCTTATTGACGTGGACAGACAAGTTCATATGCGTCCGGATGGTTCAGGGCGCGCTCTTGTGGGAGGATTTTTAGGTCATGATGAACCAGTGGATCCTGACACTTCCAGTCCTGGCTTATCGGAAGAATGGTCAAAAAACGTTCGATTGGAAGCTTCTGAGTCTTTTCGTGTGACTGACCCTGAAAGTAAAGTTATGCAAGGATGGAGTGGCCTGTATCCAGGGACCATCGACTATATGCCAGTTATAGACGAGCCGTTACCCGGATTCGTAACCGCAGCTGGTTTCTCCGGCACTGGTCTTATGCATGCACCGGCAGTCGGAGAAATAGTCGCTGGGCTGGTTGTGTCTGATATGAGGGAAATTGTGGATATTACTTCTCTCGCTTCAACTCGATTTACTCACGGTTCAAAAGTATTAGAGTCCACAGGCTTTTAGAGTTCTAATGCAGTGTGGCAGAATACATTTATGAGTTTTCCAGTAACGCCAGAAGATCTGAACAAGGAATGGCTGAACCAGATATTAGATGAAAGCGGATCTTTGTCAGAGGGGGAGAAGGTAGAAAGTTTTTCATTTGAAAATATCAGTGAAGGAGTCGGTCTTTTAGGAATAGTGGTTCGCGTTTACTTGACTTATAACAAAACTAGTAAAGCGCCTGATTCTTTAGTGGTCAAGTTTGCCACTGACGCAGTAGAAAATCGCGAACTCGCCAACACAATGAATCTTTATGAACGGGAGGTTATTTTCTTCAATGAAATAGCTCAAGGTTTAGATATTCCCATCCCGAAGTGTTATTACGCTGCTATGGATTTCGACTCTGGTAGTGACGTAATCGTGCTCGAAGATCTTTTTGAATACTCTTTGGGTGATCAAATAGGCGGCATAACAGGAGAGCAAGCATTAATGGTTGTGGATGTCGTAGCACCTTTACACGCAAAATATTGGGGTAAAGCGGAAGAAACTTTTCCAAAGATGCAGAGAATTGACTCCGATGATTTTATTAAGCGTTCAGTTGCTTCTTTTTATATTTCTTGGGAGACAGCTTTAGAACGTTTCCCTGATTTTTTCCCAGATGAACTTAAGGCAGCTTTACCGGCCTATGTGAACGGGATGGAAGACATTTACCGTGAGATGGGGAACCGAACTAAAACAGTTATCCATGGAGATGTAAGAATGGACAATGCTTTATTCGGAAATAAAGTTCCCGGGTTGCTACCAGTGGTTCTAATCGACTGGCAAAATATTATGATCTCCAACCCCCTATACGACATTGGTTGGATGATGTTTACAAGTCTTCCAGTAGAAACTCGGCGTAAGTGTGAAAAAGACGTACTCAAGCATTACGTTGAAAAGTTAGAAGCAGAAGGCGTTCAAAATTATTCAATAGAACAATGCGAAAAAGATTACGACGTGGCTCTGCTTTTTATTCTTCATTTCACGATACTGATCGCAGGTTTGTTTGATGTCAGTACACAAGAAAAAAAGCGTCTAGCGGAAACAGGACTCGAGCGGTCAATAGCGGCTTTCTTTGATCGAGATTGTTTAAAGCTCATTCCTTAAGTTTCTTTATTGGGATCTTTCAGAGTGGGAGTTTTCATTACCATCTGTTAGAGCGGAACTTGTTGACGGAGTGTAATGCTTGAGTTGGGCGGTTCTTTTTTCGGATTGCTGACGAGCCATTCTCCTTGCGTGAGTCACCGCTTCTTTAAACGCAGCAGTCGGAGTTTTACCCTCGCCATGTACATGAAGATGATTCTTGCCGCCTTCTATAGTCAGTTTTACTTCCACAACATTGGGACGTGTTCTTAGTTTAAATACAAGTGAGGCTTGCTCAAGATCTGGTAAACGTTTACCAACGGCATCAAGTTTTTGACTTATAAAAGCTTTAGTTCTCGGCGAAATGCTCACTCCCTTGGCAGCAATAGATTTAACCTCAATTCCCATCTTTCCCCCTAAGTTCGAGATTTAAAATAGTCAGTATTCATACATTAAGACTCAGGGGTTTTTAATGCAATACGTTATTTTTACTCAGGCGTGATGTATGCCGCACTTCAGTTTTAGCGGATAGCGTTTCGAGTGTGAACCGTAAAAGCGATTTTAAAATCCTTGGATACACGGTTGGGCAAGTGCCGAATCTGCCTCTCATATTGCTTCTCGCTGCGGTCATAGTGGAGCGATCGACTGAGAGCGGGTCGCTCACTAACCGTGTTTCTGATTCGATTTTTCTTATGGCTCTCACCATCTGGAGTTATCTGGAAACCTTTCAAGGCGTAAACCTTCTTCGAAGAGCTATGGGAGTGGCAGGCTTCTTTATAGTGGGAGCGCGTCTGATAGGAGAACTTTAGGAAATAAGTTGAAATTCTCGTAGAAAGTATTCAAAACTCACAGCAAGTAAACACAGGATTATGGCAAACTCAGAGAGTGAAGAGATCAACAGCTCTGATTTTTATTAACTTGTTAATTCTTTCGAGTTGCGTAAATTCTGATCCGATTCAACAAAGATATGAAAGTGCTGCCAAAAGCTCATCAAATCTGACCAAATCTATCACTGATTACATGATGTGGATGAACGATCTGAGTGAATCAGTCCAAAAAGAAACAAATTACGGAAGTGTAAACTCTAAAAGTACTTCTAATTCTGGCGACTTTAATGAAAAAACTATAGGAGACGCAGATAAACGAATAAACAAAATGAAAGAGCTACAAGGTAAAGCATCGAGTTACATGGACATATATCGCAATGAAGATTCGGAGGCAGCTGCCCTTGTTGCTAATTTTGTCGAAGCGATTGGCCCTTGGATAGCAGGTCAGGGAGAAAAATGGAACGCCATAAGAGCGTGTTACGAGAGATCTAGCAGTGAAACGAGAATGGTTCTTTTTTCATGTATAGGGGCCTCTGACTACACAGACTTTGAGAAATGGAAAGATCTAGATGAACAGATCTTACAGTTAGCAAATGAAGTCGAAGGAATTTCGAGCAGTTGACTTTTAATCAGATTCAGATTCTGATCTCTGCTCCATAAAGTCTGCTTCTGTTACCTGAGAATCTTCCTGAGTAGGAATAACTGATTCAGGTGACCAGTTCAAATCATCTGAAGATGTAACAGAACTGTTGCTGCCAGTACCAATAGAAAATAATTTTGATAACCACTTTTTAAACATATGTAAGATTAACCGCAAATTTATGGACTATCCATAAGCAGGGAGAGCTTAAGTGTTGTTTGAAAAGACTCTTCTATGTCAAAACTTTAACTCTTGAAAATAAAAACCCCCTTCTAAAATGAGATGGAAGGGGGTTTTATATCCGATGTTTATAGAAGCAACACCGGATATACAAACATATCAAGTAAAAAGGTAAAGGCTTTGATAACAATGATTAAAGATGATCGATTTTAAAGAAATTTTTCATATCGGAATTCGAGTTCCGAATATCCAATCAGCAATGGACGAAATGGGCGAGTCATTAAATTTGACATGGGCGGAGTTGGTCGAAAATCCTTCGCAGAGTCTTTGGACCCCAGAGGGTGGTCTGCAAAGCATCCCACTAAAGTTTGTTTATTCCTGTGAAGGGGATCAGCACCTTGAACTGCTAGAAGGTCACCCTGGATCTTTCTGGGATGGTAGCGAAAATTCTGGTGTGCATCATTTTGGTGTGTGGGTAGATGATGTAAAAGCAGAGACTGAAAGGCTTATTGGACTTAATTGGGAGCTACTGGGAGCAGCTAAATCCCCAGCTGATGGTTTTGGAAGTATGACTTATCTCGCACCCCCAAATGGAACAATGTTGGAACTTGTCGCTTCAGTTAATAAGCCGCGATTTGAGAGATGGTGGGACGGAGGTTCCTTTTACGACACCCCATCCAGTTAGCAATATGGTCTTTAATTATCTGCAGCAATTCCAATAAAAAATGTTTGGTTCATGTGTTGTTAAGAAGGTCTCTTTTTTTCTTAGGTAAGTTTTCGGTTACTTCGTGCCAACTTTCGGCAACCAGATCGTTAATTTCCCGCTTGCTATTCACTAAGGTCAAGTCGACTGTGATCCAGTTTTTCCAAACCTTGAGTGGAGCAAATCCTTCTATAGTGTCACAAATTTCAAAAAAATCTCTTGGTACCCTCACGTTCAAAATGCCTTTTTCTTCAGAAAGGATTGTGAAAATGGGTCCCTTTCTGTCGAAAATCCTAAATACAGTAATACCTTCACCAAAGGGATAGTCTTCAAGCGCTTGGGGCATAGATAATGCTGCTGTACGAACTTTTTCCACTTAAGTACATTAGTATTTCTGCCGAGCTACTCTGCAAGGCGTAATTTCTGTTGGCTGCTTTCGGTTTATTTTTTAAACTAGGAGTCGAGGGTGTTGTAATATACAACAGTTCCTTTCATCTCTAGATCAGGATGTGCATCTGCTATAGCTTGTTCAGTCTGTGCCCACCACTCATGTTTACGGATTGCGTCCGTGAAAGCCCCATAAGACTCAACAGATTCAAAGTCAACAGAGTAAAAAGCTACACCTTGATCTCCACTGACTGGCCGCATGAACCTTGCATTACTAGCTCCTAAAGATTCGTGTATTTCAACAGCGCTATGTGCAGCTTCAACAACAAATTTGATAGCTGCAGGGGTTCCTTGCCATGTTGTGACTGCAGTGATTTCCATTATTTCTCCTTTCGGTACTTGTTATTAACTACTAGCAGATGAGTTCGTAATAAAAAAATTCTAAAGCAGCTTATTTTTTACTTGCCTTTCGCCGGTTTGTATTGGCTTTAAGTTTTCTGTTTTATTCGGTCTAAACAGAAAGGAAATTTATGCGTTCAGATTTACTTACGGCTGTTATGGGTAATAGAAGCAGGGATTGGCATGTAGTCATTCTTCCATTCACATTGGCTCATTCAGCTATTCTTATTATTCTCGGATTTGGTGGCGCTGGTCTAGCAGACTCGGGTGTGCAGTTAGCGCTTGCCGCAATGTCTGTTTTAGGTTCACTTTGGATAGTGATTGCATTTGACGGGGCTATAGCTGATCTAGCTGCCGGGATGAAAGACATGGATGAGGAAATGGCTTCAAGTCATATAGGGAGAAATTTTGCTAAAGCACCGTTTGCCGCATTCAGGATATTGAATGTTGCGATTGTGGCCCTGATAGTTATAGCTGAGTTAATGGCGATTTACTAGAAAGAAAACACATAGCTAATTTAGATGTGCCACCTTTTCAGGTGGCACATCTTTTTTATTTTGTTTAAGGTGTGCCTAATTGATTATGGAGAAAATACTTGCACTGTGGGCAGTACCGAGATCGACTTCGACTGCTTTCGAGTGGATGATGAGAGTGCGGGGTGATTTCGAATGCCTCCACGAGCCATTTGGGGAAGTTTGGTATCAAGGAGAAAACCCTTTATGGCCACGTGCAACTCAAGACAGTTTACGCACCCCCGGTCTTACATATGAAAGTTGTTGGGAAAACCTTCAGAGGGTCTCTGCTCATAAGGCAGTGTTCATAAAAGATTTCCCTTTGTATCTTGAACCTGTCCTATCAGATGAGTTTCTTAGAAACTTCAGACACAGTTTTCTGATACGCGATCCATTAAAGACCCTTAGCTCCATGCATGAAAAGTGGCCTGATTTCCACGAGAGAGAGGTCGGTTTTATTGAACAAAGACAACTTTTCGACCATTTGTGTGAATTAGACGGAAACCCACCGCCTGTAATAGACAGCGACGATTTGCTAGAAAATCCTTTTGAAATGGTAGAACTTTGGTGCGAAGCAGTAGGGATAAGTTTCATCCCTCAAGCTCTTTCATGGGCTCCGGGCCCACGAGATGAAGTCAGTTGGTGGGATGGTGGTTCCTTCCATGAAAATCTTCGAAAATCTGATGGTCTGAAAAAACAACCAAGAAAAGTTGTGAGCTTGGAAGAGTCGCCGAAACGAGTTAAAGAGGTTTATGAGAATATACGACCACATTATGAACACTTAGCTTCGCATCGTATTATCTTAAAAAACCACTGAGAGTACTGTGTCTCCTGAGAAGAGTTCTATTCTTTGGCCTGATGGATTTATACGCATTGTGTATTAGTTTTTAAAATCAGACCCGATTCGATATGTGGTATTTTTTCAGTGATAATTAGATGAATTCAAGGAGGCTTTTATGAGTAGTAAAGATTTTCCAAGCACGATCGAAGACGTCTCAACGGATTGGCTTGCAGGCGTTCTGCAAGATTCTGGATTGGATGAAGTCGAGATCACTGACCTGCAGGTTGAAGTAATAGGTGAAGGTGTCGGAGTAATGGGTCTCTTGTACAGGGTGAAACTTTCATACAGTGATTCTTCTTCAGAAGATGCTCCAGACTCTGTAGTAATCAAAGTTCCGTCACCTCATGAACAAACAAGACACATAGCTAGAGCTTTCATGTTTTACGGGAAAGAAATCGGTTTTTACAGAGATGCAGCAAAAGATACCCCTCTTGGAACACCAAAATGTTATGCGGCTCATCATGATCCTGAATCTGATGATTTCGTTCTGGTACTGGAAGACCTTGACGGAACAGAAGTCATAAGCCAATTAGACGGTTGCCCGATTGATAAAGCTGAAATCGCAATAGATGCACTTGCAAGGAATCACGCTGCATTTTGGGAAAGCGAACGTTTAACCGGGAATCTAGCATGGATTCCGTATGGTTGGGATGTTCCTTTTCCGCAAGCTATAGCTCAAGGTTTTTCTGAAGCTTGGCCAAGTTTTACGCAAATGTTTTCGGATGGAGTCTCTGAACGCATAAAAAACGTTGGAGAAAAATTTCCAACAGTAACAAGCGAGATGATGGAACTAGCCGACAGTCCAATCACGCTGGC
>Ga0163180_10001238_pt1 | contig 14583 bp, 11 predicted proteins | sample AtlANTMetagenome_2_FD_109647 | JGI IMG/M metagenome (GOLD analysis project Ga0163180, IMG submission 109647) | Marine eukaryotic phytoplankton communities from the Atlantic Ocean - Atlantic ANT 4 Metagenome | ecosystem: Environmental > Aquatic > Marine > Oceanic | place: North Atlantic Ocean...
GGAATCAGCTCCTGCCGAGGAATCAGCTCCTGCCGAGGAATCAGCTCCTGCCGAGGAATCAGCCCCTGCCGAGGAATCAGCTCCTGCCGGGGAATCAGCCCCTGCCGAGGAATCAGCTCCTGCCGAGGAATCAGCCCCTGCCGAGGAAGCAGCCCCTGCCGGGGAATCAGCTCCTGCCGAGGAAGCAGCCCCTGCCGGGGAATCAGCCCCTGCCGAGGAAGCGGCCCCTGCCGGGGAAGCAGCTCCCCCCGCCGAGGGATCAGATAAAGCGACTCCCGCCCCTTCCACGGTGCCGACGTCCCGTGATTCCGGCTTCGGAGGACCGCCCGCGGCATCCGATGAAGGTGGGCAGGAACTCACCGAAAAGGTCGTGTTTATCAATCGCTGTGCGAAAGTTGTAAAGGGTGGACGGCGTTTCAGTTTTTCCGCTCTAGTAGTGGCTGGCGACCATGCAGGCAAGGTGGGCTACGGGTTTGGAAAAGCTAATGAGGTCGCCGAGTGCATTCGTAAGGCTGGCGAAAACTCCAAGCGCAATCTTGAGAGCATGACTTTGGCTGGACACACCATCCCTCACGAGATTTATGCGGAATTTGGTGGAGGCAAGGTGCTCCTCAAACCTGCTTCGCCAGGAACGGGAATTATTGCCGGTGGTGGAGTAAGGGCCGTGTGTGAGGCAGTTGGGATCAAGGATGTTCTCGGGAAGTCTCTCGGTTCCAACAATCATGCCAACGTGGTGAAGGCTACTCTCAAGGCGCTTTCGCTTCTTCGCGACCGTGATCAGGTGATGAGCCTGCGGGGTAAGAAGAAAGAGAAAGCGATATAATCACACAACAGGACCATTTAAGAATTACGGGATATTCAAAAGAGTCATGGAGCAGTATAATTGGCTTCCACATTCGCAGATCCCGGCAGTTCAAAACTCAACCATTCCTCCATATACAGTATGAATCTTCACGATTTAAAACCCAACCGTGGTGCAAAGCATCGCCGGAAGCGCGTCGGCAATGGAGAAAGTTCCGGGCTGGGCAAGACCTGTGGACGTGGACACAAGGGCCAGAAATCCCGATCCGGTGGCGGGGTGCGACCGGGTTTCGAGGGGGGGCAGATGCCCCTGCACCGGCGCCTTCCGAAGAAGGGCTTCAGCAATGTGCAATTCCGGGATAAGATCGCAATCGTCAACGTTTCCCAACTCAATCAGAAGTTTGAGGATGGCGCGACAGTTGATGAGAAAGCTCTACGCGAGGCAGGTCTGGTCTCCGGTCGATGCGATGCGATCAAGGTTCTCGGACAGGGTGATCTTGAACGTAAATTGACGCTGGTGGTTGATGCTGTCAGCGCATCAGCACGTGCCAAGGTCGAAAAGGCCGGGGGGACGGCCGAAACAGGAGCCTGAACGCTCCTGATTTCATCTCGTGCCACCAGCTTGTAGTTTCTGCTGAAAGTAACATAATCCCGATTTCCCTTCGTAAGTCATGATCACGGCATTCGCGAACATCTGGAAAGTCCCCGAACTCCGCGACCGGATTCTTTTTACCCTGGTCATGGTTGTGATCGTGCGCCTCGGGGTAGCCATCACCCTTCCCGGAGTAGACGCAACTGTCATTGACCGTTGGCTTGAATGGAGGGTGGAAAATGATGAGGGAGGAAATGCAATCGGGGTTTTGCTGAACGTCTTTTCCGGAGGGGCTTTGCAGCAGTGCGGTATTTTTGCGCTGGGGATCATGCCCTACATTTCTGCATCTATCATGATGCAACTGATGTCTGCAGTTGTGCCCAAGTTGGCCAAACTGCGCCGGGAGGAAGGCGGCCAGCAGAAGATCAACCAGTATACCCGGTTTATTACCATCGTCATCGCGGTGGTACAGGGGTTCCTGCTGGCTCAGACCCTCCAGAATCCAGAGAACATACCCTACATGGAGGGGATCGCCCAGCACGGCGGGGGAGATCTGGTGCCCCAGGGAGGATTTGGATTCACCGCTCTCACAGTGCTCACCATTCTTGCCGGAACCATGTTGTTGATGTGGATCGGTGATCAGATTACGGAGCGAGGGATTGGAAACGGGATATCCCTCATCATTTCGGTCAATATTATCGCGGCGTTACCCGGTGCCTTGGTTCAGGCATTTAATGTCTATGTAAGGAATGCTGAGGCCAATCCTTTCAAGCCGATGGTTCTGGTCGGGTTGTTCGCCCTTCTTCTCGTCATCATTGCCGCGGTGATTGCGATTACCCAGGCTCAGCGTCGAATCGCGATCCAGTATGCCAAAAGGGTGCGAGGTCAGCAGATGACTGGCCAGCAAACACAATATCTTCCGCTCAAGGTGAATTACTCGGGAGTGATGCCGATTATCTTCGCCAGTGCGATTCTTTCACTTCCCACCATGCTTCTGAGTTCCATCCCCGCGTTGAGCGATAAGCAGTGGGTGGCATGGTTGACGGAGAATCTCAATCCTCCCAGCATTTCGTATTTTGTAATTTCCGGGGCGATGATCTTTTTCTTCAGTTACTTCTGGGTGGCCACAATGTTCCAGCCCAGTGAGGTTGCCGAAAACCTGAAGCGAGGCGGAGGATATGTTCCCGGCGTGCGTCCGGGTAAACCGACCGCTGACTTCCTCGATTTTACCATGACGAGGCTGACGTTTGCAGGAGCTCTTTTCCTCACGCTCATTTATATCCTGCCCATGTTACTTACCATCACCCTCGACCTGAACTTTGTGGTGACCAGTTTCTTCGGGGGGACGAGCCTTCTCATTTTGGTGGGGGTACTGCTTGATATGCTCCGACAGACAGAGACTCATCTTCTGCAGCGGCACTACGATGGATTCCTGCGCAAGGGCAAGATCCGTGGGCGAGGCCGGGTGCAGGGAACCGGGGCAGCAGCGACTAGTTCTGCGCTGATTTATCTCTGGGTTTTCGCGGCGATTCTGATTCTCCTGGCGGTCGTGGCCTGGATCATTAACAAGTGATCTTTTTCAGGACCGGTGTCTGCTGATGCGATAGTCCTGCTGGGCCCTCCAGCTTCGGGCAAGGGCACGCAGGGACGTTTGTTAGCAGCGGCTGAGGGGCTTTCCTATCTCAGTAGCGGCCAGCAACTAAGGAAAGAAGTGAGAGCTGGGTCTGAGGTGGGGAAAGCGGCTGAACCCTATCTCAAGGCCGGAAACTATGTTCCGGATGAGTTAGCGCTCGGGTTAGTGAGGGGTTGGATCAGTGAGATACACCGTGGCTGGATTCTTGATGGGTTTCCCCGGACCGTTCCCCAGGCAGCAGAACTGGACCAGGTTCTGGGCTCAAGGAAGGAGGAGTTGAGGGCTCTGTTGATCGAGGGCCCGACTGAAGAGTTGGAGAGGCGAGTAGCGGATCGCCGGGAATGCCGAGAGTGTTCATGGACTGGTACCAGGGCGGAGGTTGAAGGGTCTCAGGGAATATGCCCATCCTGTGGAGGAAGGGTGGGGCAACGGCCTGATGATGACTTGAAGAACTTTCGGCAGCGTCTGAAAGTGTTTGAAGAATTAACGCTTCCAGTAGCTTCTTATTACGAGCAATCCGAACGTCTCCTACGGGTTTGGGGCATCGGAAGTCCGGAGGAGGTATTCGACCGGGTTCAGTCTGAGTTCGTCTGATTATATGGCTAAACGCATGAAGATCCCAATAAAGAGTGAAGCTGAAATCCGCAAGATGAGGGTTGCAGGTGAGATCGCCAGCAAGGTGCTCCAGGCTACGGCTGCATTTATAGAACCAGGTCGCACTACTGCCGAAATTGATGGCTATGCAGCAGAATTGATTACGGAGAATGAAGGAGTCCCGACCTTTCTGGGATATCGCAATTTTCCCGGCAACATCTGCATCTCAATTAACGAGGAGGTGGTGCATGGGATTGGAGGCGCACGCCGGATTCAACCGGGCGACCTGGTAAGCATTGATATCGGAGTGACTATTGATGGATGGATCGGAGATAATGCGGTGACTGTGCCTGTTGGGCCGGTCAGTTCGGAAGAACTTCGGTTGCTTGCCGTCACGGAGCAGAGTCTCTTTGAAGCTATTGACCATGCGCGGGAGGGAGTCCTCCTCGCGGATCTCTGTGGCAGCGTGGAGACCTATGTAAATCGCTACGATTTCACGGTAGTCCGGCAACTGGTTGGCCATGGCGTGGGCAAGGAGCTCCATGAAAAGCCCGAGGTCCCTAACTTCCGACCGGATGGAAACACTCCACGACTGAAGGCAGGAATGATCCTTGCCATCGAGCCGATGGTGAATCAGGGAACAGGGGAGGTGGACTGGCTCGATGATGGCTGGACGGTGGTAACTGCGGACCGCAAATGCTCAGCTCATTTCGAGCATACTGTCCTAGTAACGAATGGAGACCCGGAGATACTCACCTGGCGTCCCCGGACAGCCCTGCCGGAGCAACTGGGCGTGATTCTGTAACCAGGGTGCCGGAATATGCATTGAGCAGAACCGGGAGATGCTTCCTGCTATTTGAGCGAGATGATCCAGGCAGAAAGGTCGGCGACGTCCTGAGGGTTCAGGGTGTAGGCGAAGCTTGATGGCATGCCGGAGTGCTTGGCGTCGGAGCGTTTCACGATCTCGCTGGAGTTAATCTCGATGCGTTTTCCAGTAGGCAGGTAGAGTTCGATCAGTTGGGCCGTCTCTTCCTGGATCATGCCGAAAAGCTCACGACCGTCCTTCAATCTGAGACTGGTCTGCTGAAAGCCCTCTACGATGTATGCGTCCGGCTCGAGGATGGATTTGATAACGTAGTTAAGATCCTGTCGCTTGCTGATTCCCACCAGGTCGGGCCCGAGTGCTACCCCTCTGCCTTGCACCTTGTGGCAGGCAAAACAGGTGCCCCGTCCGAAGAAAAGTTCTTTGCCGTGTTCCGGGTTAGCCCGGGGCATGGCATTGGCAGCCGCAGCGATATTGGTCTTTCGGAGTCCGGTCCTGGTGAGGAAGACCTGATACATGGATTCGCCACCGGAACCGCCAATCTTGTTGCCTCCGATTACCACCTTTCCAGCCTGGACGGTACGACGGTAGACCGGAAAGAACTCGCCATTACTCATGCGTATCGTCATAGCGGTTTTCTCCATACCCGCGACGAGCGCCTTGGGTGGATTAGTCCGGCCGTCGTAAGCAAGGTAGAGGGTAGCGGGTAAATTGATGTCAAAGCGGAGAAAGTTCTCTTCCGTGTTAGTCTTGTCATCATTGTGAGTCCGGATGTGGGTGGACCCTGCCAGAGGATCTGGGATCTCGGTAAAGGTGTAATTGCGGTCTGCATATACGAGGGTGCCACGCTGTAAGCCGTCAAGGTGCACGTGGTAGGAGCCTGCTGAACCCTTGCCGCGGATGCCGCGTGGAAAGAGGCGATCCCTCCATTCCGATTCGCTGATCCTGTGAAGCGCCAAAGTTTCGATCGTGGAGAGGCGTCGTGCCTCCTTGAATACGGCTGCCTTGAGGATGGCTGTTTCGGTCACCGTGAGCTCTCCCTTGGTTTCGGTCGATTTTTCCGAGGGGTCGGTTCCGTCGAGGGTGTAGCGGATTGTCCCGGAAGTTGCTGTGGTAAGCCGGACACGGGTCGATTTACGGAAATACTCTTCGTCTGTAGAGAGTGTCAGGCTTTTCAATGGATTCGTGCCAGCAGTCGCTGGATCACCCAGAAATTCGTTCGCACGTTGCTGCAATTCGCGATCTCCCTCCTCCATCAAGCTCAGGGCGGCCATCCGGCGGATGCCGGGGCGCTCGTCCTCCAGTAATTCCCGGCGCTTTTGTCCAGGTAGTTGCCGGCGCATGACCTGCCAGTTGGTATAGTAAGCCACCCGGTCGGTTTCGTAGGCAATGGCATCGAGGATCAGCGTGCCGTGGCTGCCCCATCCAATACGGTCAAGTGATCCCATTGCCGCCAGTCGGATGCGCGGTTCCTCGTCAGTGAGCAGTTTGATGAGCTGAGGAATCGCAGTGGATACCCGGTTTTCACCGAGTATGCGCGTGGCTTGGATTCGGATGTTAAGTTTGTAATTTGCAGCCGGGACACGACCGGACTTCTTACTTGTTTGCCATTGGCCATCGGAGAACTGCTTTACCTGCCCGTGATCCTGGTCACGTGCCTTGTCGATGTGGCCGATTGCCCACATCGCCCAGGTCGCCTGGGTTTCGCTGAGCGTACCGGACAGGATTACGTCCATCAGGACCTTTCGTGCCGCATCGCCTCTGCGGATGAGTTCATCCTGAGCATGAACCCGCCAGACGTGGAGGTTGGAGCCAAGGTCCTCAATCAATTCCGCGAGACTCCAGCTCTGGATATCCTTTTTACGCTTTGCGGTATCCCAGGTGGCTCGGGGAATCAGTGGCGACTCTTTGTGGATGAGGCGGAATACCCGTCCCTGGTACTTTGCGTTTTCCTCAGGAGTCCACTTTTCCTTGGGTACATATTCGGTGCCGTAGACTGATCCCCAGCCAGCGATATAGAGGGCTCCATCGGGACCGGTCTCGATATCCGTCGGGCGAAAAAGGGATCGTCCTTTGCCTCCCTTGTAGCCCAGGTCACCTCCACGAGTGGCACCTCCATCAACAATCTTGCGCTTGGTCTCTGCTGGCACCTGCAGCGCGCCGACCCATTTCGGGTTATAGAGGAAGATACAGTTGTTGGTCCAGTCAGCGATCAGGTAGCGATTGCGGTATTGTTGAGGGAAGTGATGTGAGCTGTAGAAGGCAACTCCTGTGCCAGAACCGCTGACGCTTGGAAATAGATCCGAGGAAGGGGCAATGGCGGGGTGCTTTCCCATCCAGTCGAATTTCCAGGGGTGGCGCATGGAGTAGTGCCCGTGACGGATCGGCATGAAGATTCGCTCACCAGGCCGGCCGGGGTCGTTGTCGGTGGCAAGCCAGTTGAAGCCGCTATCCATGCACATATCCCAAGGGTTGCGCATTCCGCGGGCGAAGAGTTCGAGATCGTGCCCTCCAGGGCGGCAGCGGAAAATGCCACCCTCCATTTCCCGCTTATTCATCGGGTGGTAGCTTTTCGGGTATGCGTCTCTGGTGTAGATCCTTGTCAGTGGATATTGCGTCTGGTCATCTGACTTAATCCCCTGCAGGTCACGAATCGGCTTTGGTGCATTCGGTTTCACCCAGGTATTGCCCATTGTGAAATAAAGCCATCCATCCGGACCCCAGTTCAGACCATGGACGCTGTGGCGCAGGTTGTTGAGCCCCGTGTAGATGATCTGGTATTCGTCTGCGACATCATCCCCATCGGTATCACGCAGGACTGTGAGCTCAGGAGCGTTGGCTACCCACAGTTCATTGCCTTTCCAGGCCATTGCCTGTACGCAGTTCAGACCCTCGGCAAATGTCTTCACCGTCTCGGCAACACCATCGCCATCTTCATCGATGAGGATCTTGATGTAGTCAGTTGGCGAATCCTCCTTTGGATGCCGGTATTGCGGGCCGGCCCCAACATAAAGACGACCTTTCTTGTCGAAACAGAGTGATGATGGATTGATGATGTGTGGCTCCCTGACAAAAAAATTGATTGAAAATCCCTCCTCGACAGGAGGAAGGGCGTTCTTATCTACTTCGGCGAGGATGTGCGGAATACTGGTAAGGATCGTCAGTATACCGGCAGGAATCAGATAGTTGGTTTTCATGAATCAGGCTTCAGGGTAGAATACATCGTTATCATCAATGTCAGGGATGCCTATGACGAGGACACGCATTTTCCCCATTGCTCCGTGGACAGTACCAGGAGGTATATGGATCATGGAGCCGGGGTGAACCTCGTGCTTCTTTCCGTCAAGAATAACAGAACCCTCTCCCTCAAGAACATAGTAGAGTTCAGTGGCGCGCTTGTGATAGTGAGGTCTGGCTCCATCGATGTCCACGGCATGAGCCCAGGCTGAGACCCCCTCGTCGCCCTTACTGATCAGGCGGTGACGGTAACCGCAGGCACTGCGTTCCCGGGGGGCATCCTGCTCATGACGCAGAACAAGATTTCCTTCCGGTGGGGGAGTGGGTCCATCGGCCATGGAGTGAATTGGATGTGCTGGAATCTGAACAGTCGATCTCGAAATTACCGAGAATCAGTCCCGGGGGAGAAGAGTGCCTGAATATCAATTACAGGCAGGAATTTCGGGGCCCACCGAGGTAGAAACCTGCGAGGTTAGCGCTGTTACCGGCGCATGGTAGCCATGCGGTATTTCATGACCGCGTCTGTAATTGCTCCGGCGAGCGTCCGCTGATAGGTCGCATTGGCAATGAGTTTGGCCTCATAGGAATGGCTCATGAACCCTCCCTCCAGGAGGATAGCCGGATGCCTGACCCCGGTAAGAACACTGAAGCGGGCACGGCGGATGCCTCGATCGGGGCGCCTTGTTTTCAGCAGGCAAGTGCTGTGTACTGCCGTTGCGAGGGCGATGTTGGCGGAATCCTGGGTGTTGCCCTGCCGGAGTTGGAAGTCATCCTGGCGCCGCTCACGGCCATAGTGAGCCACACCTGCGGGAGAGAGGGTAAAGGTCTCAATGCCCTCCGCTTTTCCACGCCCTCCAGAGTTGAAGTGGATGCTGATGAAGATGGCGTTCTGGAAGCGGTTGGCAATATCGACCCGTTCCGAAAGTGACAGGGCACGGTCTGAGTTTCGGGTCATGATCACCTTGAATCTCCGAGCTTCGAGCTGCTGTTTGAGGACCCTTGCGACCGCAAGATTATAATTGGCTTCCAGTCCGTAGCGATTGACGGCACCCGGGTCATTGCCGCCATGGCCAGGATCGATAATTACGGTGTCGAATGGGGTGGCAGTTCGGATGTAGGAGGGTCGGAGAACTGGATCAACCAGTTTTCCCAGGTCGATCCGGGAGATGAGGTAGCGTCCCTTGAGAGGCAGGATCTTGAAGCTGAACACAAACTTTACATTGTTCATGAAGACTTCCTGACCACCGATGGAGAACCTGATTTTGACAGCCCTGTTCTCCAGTTCCAGGAATGAGCCTTTGACCTTCATGGATTGAAATCCGTAAAACTCCTTGATGCTGCGTGCCGTGACGTATTCCTGGCCTTTGTGACGAACCGTCTCCCAACCAGCGGCGGCGGTGACGGTGCAGAATAGCTTTCCGCCAAGGATAAGGAGGAAGGCATTACGGAGGAATCTGGCGAGGAAGCTCATCTAGGGGGAAGGACCTTTGATTGACGCAAGTGGTTGCCTGCCTGTTAACCCGGTCTTTGGGGAGAAGATTGGCGGGAAAGGGAACTTCTCGCAAATAGAAAGCTGCTGGACAGCAGGGCACAGTCCTTCTACGGCTCCCTCTGCTGTGACTGCGGAAGTAGCCGGGAAATACCGTGCTCAATGGGGAGAAGGCCCGCTCTGGTGGCGGGATTCCCTCTATTATGTGGATATTGAGGGTCAAAGGGTGCTCTCTTACGCCCCTCATTCGGGTGAGGAGAAGATATGGGATGTGGGTGAGAGGGTTGGAACGGTTGTGCCGCGCAGGGATGGAGGATTGTTGATTGCGGGGGACTCGGGATTCGCGTTCCTGGACCCCGGGAATGGAGACCTGATTGCCCTGGGAGATCCTGAGGGCGACAAGCCCGGGAACCGGTTTAACGATGGGAAATGCTCTCCCGATGGCCGATTCTTTGCAGGGACCATCAGTCTGCTGAAGAAGCGGGGTGATGCAGCGCTTTACAGGTTCGATCCTGATGGGGCAATCGAGATGGTTTTTGGAGGGGTTACCAATTCGAACGGTCTGGTATGGACTGAAGACGGAGAGACCATGTTTTACATCGATACTCCGCGTCTCTCCGTTATGTCCTTCAACTATGATGCGCAGACCGGACAGTTACACGACAGGCGGGAAGCCTTCTCAACTGATGAGCGCGTGCCCGGCGTGCCGGACGGGATGGCGATCGACAGAGAAGGTCGTTTATGGATTGCCTTTTGTCATGGAGGGTGCGTGGTCTGCTTTGACCAGGAGGGCAAGGAGCTTGAGCGACTTATTCTTCCCTGTCGCGAAGTTACAGCGCCGGCCTTTGGGGGCAAAGGGATGAGCGACCTTTATGTTACTACGGGCCAGCCTCGTGCGGATATTGAAGAAGAGTCGGGGCACTTGTTCGTTTTTTCAGCAGTAGGTGCCCGGGGATTGCCCGTGACTGCCTTTGCCGGTTGACAGGCATTCATCTTGGCAGGGGAAGTTCCATTACGATGGGGCGATGATCGGAGGCGAGGCGCTCGTCGTGGACTACGGTGAGTGGCGGATTGACGAAGGAAAATCCCCGGCTCATGAAGTAATCGATTTCGATTCTGGGGGACGGAGAGGGGAAGGTCTTGGCATCCTCCTTTTTGGGGAAAACGAGAAAGCCCGAGGCTTTGAGCCTTGCCAGTGATTCTGCTTTCGGTTCGGCGTTGAAATCTCCCGCCAGAATGACGGGATGATTACGTTCCCTGAGCCCCGCTATGAGGTCGTTTACCTGAGCTACCCGAAATGATTCCCTCGTCCAGTCATTGTGAATACTGACGAAGGAAAGGAGCGGGCCGGAACCAGTCGGTCGGACGATCACTTCAAGGGCGCAGCGTGGTTCCGCTCCGGGAGCAAGTTGATGGCGGAAGGATTTCTGGACAGGAAAGCGGGAGAGGACGGCAATCCCATACTGCCCTCCCTGAAAGTCCATGAATTTCCCGAAACGATGATGCATCCCGAGGAGGTTTCCCAGTGTTGCAGCCTGATCGACTTTTCCGGAGCGAGTGCAGGTTTGATCAATCTCCTGAAGAGCTACCAGGTCGGGCTTGAGTTTGCGGAGGACGGAGGCGATCCGCTTCAGGTCCACCCTGCTGTCCATCCCGCGACCATGTTTTATGTTGTAGGCAACCAGTCGGAGCTTAGCAGGTTCCGCTGCCTGAAGAGAGGAGGTGCCTGTGAAAAAGGTGCAGACAATGGGGAAAAGGCTACTCAGGAAGCGGAACACAAGGCGATCACTCACTTCAGAGCTCTAGGCTAAACCTGTGTATTTGTCACTGGGAAGATCTTCTCGATCTCAATCTCATCACTGAAGAGTTGATCAATGGGCTCGTTTTGCCGGCAGGAATCATGGGGGAAGCCAAAGGCTTTCCGGGGGACAGGGTCAGGTTGCTTGACGTTTGGGGCGGGCAGGGCGGAGGCTTCTTTTCTCAGACGAATGGGGGTGAGTTCGCCAGGTTTTTCCTTGGCCCTGCGCCGGGGTAGGATGGTGCGGTTCTTACCGTGGATCGGATGGGTTATCCGGATGGGTTGGTTGTCTTCCGGTTCCACGTTTCCTGCCGAGATGCCCACCGGAGCGGGTTCGTCGAGTTCGTGAGATTCGTTGCGCGACAGTTGCCGATGGGAGTGGCAGGGTTCAAGGTTGTATCGAGTGGTGTCGCTGCTCGTCCCCCTTCGAGGCGGTGTCTCGATCGTATTACCAGCATCGTCACGGAGCAGAAGCTGCTCAGACAGACCTGAAGACAGATTTGTGATATCGCGCTCCAGTCCGAATTCAGGGAAAAACTGATCTTGGGGAACAGGGAGAGGATTTGATGGGGTTGTGGTCTCCCGGGAAGACTCGTTGGATTGGTTGAGGGGAACTGTATTTTCCGTTGAGCAGATCGGACAGATGAACTGGCTGCCTGCGAATCCGACCGGGCTTGAAAATTTCTGGTCACATTGCTGGCAGAAGAACTTGAAGATTGGCTCTTTTGTGGAAAGGCCGGAAGAGTTGGAAGCCTGTTCGTTTGCCGGAGCCGGAATATCGGCGAGGCAGGAAGGGCAGTATGCGCCGCTGTCCTCCAGTCCGCTCAGGGGAGTTCCGCAAGTGGAACAGAAGAAGGAAGGGCTGATTTTTTCCCTGGTCGTTGCGTCCATGGCAAGAGGGGGAGGAACCCCTGATTGCATCGAGCGAAGGCAGGGTTCCCAGGGTGTGGCAGTTGAACGGCCGCGATTTAGCAACTCCCCGGAATATTAACAGAATATTCACATTACTTAGTTTCAGTTAATCTTAAGTGGAGAAAGGGTGTATTCTCGGCAAAAACAGGGGATGGATAAATTGTTCGACCTACCCGAAATCGTAGGCATCCATGTCAAAAACCAAGCTGACCTCTTCCGGTAGAGAAGTTGAGGAAAGAACGTCCTGAACATGCCTGGAAAGGGTGCGCGGATTGACCGATCGGATAAGGAGCTGGAAACGAAACAAACCATGCGCCCTGGGAGTGGGAGCAGGGTTCGGGACTCCAAGTTCGATATCAGCAGGAAGATTTCTGGAGAGTCGCTGGTGAAGATTCTGAAGAGTGAACTCGGCCAGTCGTTCGTGACTGCATTTGCTGGTGATAAGGGCGGAGTGACTGAAGGGTGGAAAACCGAACTGGCGCCGGAATTCGAATTCCTGGTCGGCAAACCCCTCGTAGTCATGGTGCCGTGCGAATTGAACTGAGGGAGAGTGGGGAGTGAAGGTCTGGATGATCACTTCCCCTTCCATTTCACCGCGCCCGGAACGACCGGCAACCTGAGTAAGTAGCTGGAAGGTGCGTTCTCCTGCCCTGAAGTCGGGTGCATGAAGGGAGAGGTCTGCATTGAGAATTCCTGCCAAGGTGACATTGGGAAAATCGAGACCCTTGGCGATCATCTGGGTGCCAAGCAGAATGTCAATCTTGCGGGACCGGAAGTCACGCAGTGTATTACGAAGAGCGTTTTTCTTGCGGGCTGTGTCGGCATCGAGGCGGGCGAGTCGCGCAGCGGGAAATACCTTTTTGAGAACTTCCTCTACCTTCTGGGTACCGTATCCCTGAAGGAGGATGGAGCGGTCATGGCATTTTGGGCAGGCCTGCGGGACGACGGACTGGTATCCACAGAGATGGCAGATCAACCGCTCTTCGGTTCGGTGGTAGGTGAGAGGGACAGTGCAGTGCTGGCACTCGCAGACGTGTCCACAGCTGGGGCATTGGAGCGAGCGGGCAAAACCGCGGCGGTTGAGGAAGAGAATGACCTGCTGACCCTCTTCCAGTTTTTTTTCCATGTCCATGCGGAGGCGTTCGGAGAGGATGGCGGGTCGCCCCTTCTGTTTTTTTGCCTCCATTCTCATGTCCACGATGCGGATGAGAGGAAGGGATTGACCATCTGCACGTTCGGTGAGGCGCAGGAGCTTGTACTTTCCTGACTGCGCATTCAGGAAGGACTCCAGGGAGGGAGTAGCTGATCCCAGAACCACGGGGCAGCCCTCCAGATGTGCGCGAACGACTGCCAGATCGCGGCCCTGGTATTTTGGAGGGTTTTCCTGTTTGTAGGTATTTTCGTGTTCCTCATCTACGATGATGAGACCCGGGTCCGGCAGCGGAGCGAAGATTGCGGAACGGGCGCCGACAACTACCTTGGCCTCCCCTTTTCGGATGCGGTGCCACTCGTCGAACCGTTCTCCCTGGGAGAGATGTGAATGAAGGACTGCGACCTGGTCCTGGAGCGTGGAGAAGCGGGATTTGAAATGCTGAACGGTTTGGGGAGTGAGGGCGATTTCGGGGAGGAGGACAAGAACGCTTCTATTCTGATCGAGGCAGTGTTGAGCAGCTTGAAGGTAGACTTCGGTTTTTCCGGAGCCGGTCACTCCGTGCAGGAGGATGGGTTTTGGAGCGGCTGACGGGCCTGTAGAGGTAGTTCCGGAATCTCGTGTAATAGAGGAGTCGATGGAGTCACAGATCGCCTTGCAGGCCTTGCTCTGACCCTCATTAAGCTCATGAGGCTTGCTCTCGAGGAATTCTTCCCCCGCATCGGGGTCACGCCGGACCTTCTCTGTTGTGATGCAGATGTGGCCGGCTTCCTGGAGGGATTTGATGCTGGAGCGTACGGAAGAGCCTCCAAGTTCGCTGATTGGAAGAGGGCCGGAAGCCTTGAGAAGTAACAGAATGGAATGTTGACGGGCGGCTCTACGGGAAAGTTTTTCCAGTTCCCCTTCGTCGGGCATGTTGCTGATTTCAGCGACCTGTCGTGTTTTGGCAGAGTGTGTCTCCTGGCGGACTGCCCCAGGAAGGAGAGACCGCATGATCTGTTCAAGGGGGGTGCCGTAGTAGGTGCTCATCCATCGGGCAAGCTGGATGAGATTTTCGGTGATCAGAGGCTCCGGATCGATGAGTGAAGTTATGGGCTTCAGCTCAAAATTGATGTTCGCGTCGGAGGCGATATGCAGGATCGTCCCGGTGGCGGCCTTGTTGCGGAGGGGTACGCGTACTCTGCAACCGGGAAGGGCAGAAACCCCTTCCGGAAGCGCATAGTCAAAAATGAGCTCCGAAGGCCCATCGATCAGCACTTTTGCGGTACTCGGCACATCACCACGGTATGCAGAAACGGAAGATGATCCAACGTCGCAGATTGGGTTCTCGCGGATACGGATCCAAGAGTCCGTATTCTCCGGCGTGCGACTGGGAGCTTCTGGATGGGAGAGGGGGCTGGTATCTATGCAGTGGCAGCCTTGCTTGGCAGGTGAGGGAGCACTTTCTCAATGGCTGCCGCGGCCGTGATTCCATGCTTGGCGCGAAGAATGTCAACCTTTCCGTGCTCAACGAATTCGTCAGGCCAGCCTATCCGTTCGACCGGCGTATCAACC
>Ga0163180_10001239_pt1 | contig 14581 bp, 20 predicted proteins | sample AtlANTMetagenome_2_FD_109647 | JGI IMG/M metagenome (GOLD analysis project Ga0163180, IMG submission 109647) | Marine eukaryotic phytoplankton communities from the Atlantic Ocean - Atlantic ANT 4 Metagenome | ecosystem: Environmental > Aquatic > Marine > Oceanic | place: North Atlantic Ocean...
AGCCTTGAAAAAACATGGATAAATCTATTTTAAGCCAAGTAAAAAACTTATCTGGCGACCAACAACAAGAATTATTAGCTCTGTTAGAAGAATTAGAGCAAGCCAAAGCCAGAGAAAACTGCCAAAAAGACTTTTTAAACTTTGTTGGCGAGATGTGGTCGGCTTTTATACATGGTCATCACCATGAAATAATGGCTAATGCCTTTGAGAGGGTCGCTAAGGGCGATTTAAAGCGTTTAATTATCAATATGCCTCCTAGACATACTAAGAGTGAGTTCGCCTCTTATTTGCTTCCTGCGTGGTTCTTAGGTAAATATCCAGATAAGAAGATTATTCAGACTGCTCACACTGCTGAATTAGCAGTGGGATTTGGTCGAAAGGTCAGAAACCTAGTAAATAGCGATGATTTCAAACAAGTATTTCCTAATGTTAGCTTGCAATCTGATAGCAAAGCAGCAGGTCGTTGGAATACCAATCAAGGTGGCGATTACTTTGCGATAGGGGTTGGCGGTGCTGTAACTGGTAAAGGTGCGGATTTATTGATAATCGATGACCCACATTCTGAACAAGAAGGTGCTAGTGCTGATATCAACGTCTTTAACAGGACTTACGAATGGTATACCTCTGGTCCTAGACAGCGTTTGCAACCTAATGGTGCCATCGTAGTTGTGATGACAAGGTGGCATAATAAAGATTTAACTGGACAAGTAGTCGATGCTAGCATAAAGCGAGGTGGTGCAGACCAATGGGAAGTTATAGAACTGCCTGCTATTTTGCCCTCTGGTAAGCCTTTATGGGGTGAGTTCTGGAAAATGGATGAACTCGAAGCGTTACGAGCTGAATTGCCCAATAGCAAATGGATGGCTCAATACCAGCAAGACCCTACTTCTGAAGAAGGTGCTTTAGTCAAAAGGGATTGGTGGCAGGTTTGGGAAGGTAAAGAACCCCCACAATGCGAGTTTGTTATTCAATCTTGGGATACAGCCTTTATGAAAAATCAAAGAGCTGACTTTTCTGCTTGTACAACATGGGGTGTATTCTACAAAGAAGATGACGAGGGTATGATTGTACCCAATGTAATACTGCTAGATGCCTATCAAGAACGTCTAGAGTTTCCAGAATTAAAGAAAATGGCGATGGAAAAGTATAAAGCTTATTCGCCTGATGCTTTCATTGTTGAAGCAAAAGCAGCTGGAATGCCATTAATCTTTGAATTAAGAGCTATGGGTATTCCTGTGCAAGAATATACTCCAAGCAGGGGTAACGACAAGATATCAAGAGTAAACGCAGTTTCAGACTTATTTGCTTCTGGAGTGGTACACGCACCAGAAACCAGATGGGCAGAAGAAGTTGTTGAACAATTCGCAGGTTTTCCTAATATGGAACATGACGATTTAGTTGATAGCACTACGCAAGCTCTGTTAAGATTTAGACAAGGAGGTTTTATTCCTTTGCACTCAGATGAAGAAGATGAGCCTTTGGAACACAACCGCACCGCAAATTATTACTAATATATTATGGCAATAGAACGCAGACCAGCTACCCCAGTAGATGGACTTATTGAACAAGATACAGACGAAGAATTATCAATCTCCATTGAAAATCCTGATTCGGTAGCAATAGCTACCGATGACGGAGGTATGATTATTGATTTTGACCCTGATTCTATGCCAATAGGCGATGAAGGTTTTAATTCAAACTTAGCTGAGTTCATGGATGAAGACAAACTTCAAACACTTGGCAATGATTTAATAAGTGCTTTCAATGGCGATAAAGAGTCTCGTTCAGAGTGGGAAGAAACCTACACGAAAGGCTTAGACCAGTTAGGATTAAAAATTGAAGAACGTACAACTCCTTGGGCAGGAGCGTGTGGTGTTTTTCATCCCATGCTAAGTGAAGCTGTTATCAGATTTCAGTCACAGGCAATAACTGAAATATTTCCTGCTCAAGGTCCAGTTAGAACCAAAATAGTTGGCAAAATAACTAGTGATAAAGAAAAACAATCACAACGAGTACAGGATTATTTAAATTATTTATTAACACATGAAATGTCTGAGTATCGCACTGAGACAGAAAAGATGCTGTTTTCTTTACCTTTAGCAGGCTCTGCTTTTCGTAAAGTTTATTTTGACCCAAGCCTAGATAGACCTAGTTCTATCTTTGTACCAGCTGAAGATGTAGTGGTTAACTATGGTGCAAGTGACTTAGAAACTTGCCAAAGAGCTACTCATGTGATGCGTAAATCATCTAATGAAGTCAGAAAAATGCAAGTAAATGGCTTTTATAAAGATATAGAATTACCAGAACCTTCACAAAATATTTCTGATATTACTAAGAAATACAATGACATTACAGGTGAACAAGACACCTACAACTACGATAGCAGTCATACAATCTTAGAAATGCAAGTAGATTTAGATTTAGAAGGTTTTGAAGACACTGATGCTACAGGTAAAAATACAGGAATAGCTATTCCTTATGTAGTCACAATCGACCATCCTAGCGGTAATATTTTAAGTATTCGTAGAAACTATTACGAAGATGACCCCAAAAAAATTAGACGTATGCACTTTGTGCATTACCAATACTTACCCGGTTTAGGGTTTTATGGGTTCGGTTTAATACATATGGTAGGTGGATTAGCTAAATCTGCTACCTCAATTCTCAGACAATTAGTTGATTCAGGAACTCTCTCCAATCTTCCTGGCGGCTTGAAGGCAAGAGGTTTACGCATTAAAGGCGATGATACCCCCATCATGCCTGGTGAGTTTCGAGATGTTGATGTACCTGGTGGTGCTATAAGAGACAACATTACTTTCTTACCTTACAAAGAGCCGTCAGGAACCCTGTATCAACTATTGCAAAACATAGTAGAAGAAGGCAGGCGTTTCGCTAGTATTTCAGATATGAAGATATCTGATATGAATAATCAAGCTCCAGTAGGCACTACCCTAGCTTTGTTAGAAAGGAATCAAAAAGTTATGTCTGCAGTACAAGCAAGGCTTCATGCAGCCATGAAAAAAGAATTAAATATATTAGTTGGCATAGTTACAGACTTTACTGACCCAAGTTATCCTTATGAAACGGATGAAGAAGAATTTATTAAAAAGTCTGACTTTGATGAAAGAGTAGATGTTATACCTGTTTCTGACCCCAATGCTGCAACGATGGCACAAAGAATCATGCAGTATCAAGCAGCTATGCAATTAGCTCAAGGTTCGCCTGATATGTATAACTTGCCAGAACTACACAGACAAATGTTAGAAGTTTTAGGTATTGATAATGTCGATGAAATTATTCCTGATAACGAAGATATCAAACCAGTAGACCCAGTGACTGCAGTACAGAATTTAATTAATGGCACACCAGTTAAAGCATTTATACAACAAGACCACGAAGCTCACATAGAAACAGTGGCAGCAGCACAACAAAATCCTGAGATTATGGCTACTGTACAACAGAGTCCTAATGCTGCAGGAATACTAGCTGCAGCTTCTGCATACGTTAATGAACATCTAACCATGAAGTTCAGAAAAGAAATAGAAAGAGAGATGGGTATAGAGTTGCCTCCAGAAGGAGAGCCTTTACCTGCTGATATTGAAAAACGTATTTCAAGTCTTGTAGCTGAAGCAGCTAAACGAGTTCTTGGTACTTCACAACAAAGAGCAGAACAAGAACGAATTGAAGCACAACAGCAAGACCCTCTAATACAATTAAAAGAAAGAGAAATAGCTGTCAAAGAAGCTGAAGTACAACGTAAAGCTGAAGATGATAAAAATAGATTACAGTTAGATTCTGCTAAAGCTGCTAACAGAGATGCAATCGAAAGAGAGAGAATATCCAATCAAACAGAAGTTGCAGGTGCAAAAATAGGACAGCAGATTGCTAGCGATTTGCTAGAAAATGAACAGCTACAAAATAAACAAGCTGTAGAAGATTTTATGAAAGGTGTTGACATGGCTAAAGATATAGTCAAAGATAGCACCATAGATGAATAATGAAATCACTGAGCTATCACTTTCAGAACATCTGAAAGTTAAGTTCAATGAAATCAGAAAAGATTATACTAATCATTTAGGTTCAGGAGCTTGTAGAGATTTTTCTGAATATCAAAAAATGGTTGGTATTATCGAGGGCATAAACCTCGCAGAACGAGAACTTGCTGATTATATCGATAGGTTCTTGGAGAAATAGGAACTCGACTCCTAAAGTCGTGCAACATATGAGTAAAGAAGCAAAATTAAAAGACATACCAGAACCAGAAAGTGTCAAAACTCCGAAGCTAGACCAAGAAGTTAAAAGTCAACTACCAGTTCCTACTGGCTGGAAGATTTTAATTGCTATGCCTAAAGCAGACGAGAAAACAGAAGGTGGCATAATTAAAGCCACTTCAACTGTACAAGACGAAGAGGTTAGTAATATTTGTGGATATGTCTTGAAATTAGGACCTGAATGCTACAACGATACAAAAAGGTTTCCAAACGGAGCTTGGTGTAAAGAAGGCGATTGGGTCGTGTTTAGAGCTTATTCTGGCACTCGCATGAAAATGTATGGACAAGAGTTTCGTTTAATCAATGATGATACTGTGGAAGCAGTAGTAGACGACCCTACAGGAGTAGTAAGAGCATGAGTGAAACACAAATAATAAATGAAGAACCTAATATTCCTGAGACTCCTCCTCAGTCTCAAGAGGAAAAGTTTTTTGGTCAAAGCACTGAAATAAACAATGAAATGCCAGAAGGTTTGGAAGTCGAAGTAGTTGACGATACTCCAGAAGAAGACCGCAGACCAAAAAAAGCTGAAGATGCTACACCTGATGTTGATGATGAAACATTAGATAAAGAAATATCAGACTACAGCAAAAGAGCTGGCGATAGAATTGCAAAAATTAAATACGAATATCACGAGGAACGTAGAGCAAAAGAAGCTGCTACGAGAGAATCTCAAGAAGCTGTAAAAAGATTACAAAGTTTAATGTCTGAAAATCAAAGGCTACAAGCCATGATTGACCAAGGCGGAGAGGTTCTTAATAAACAAGCATACAATAATGCTTTATGGGCAAAACAGAACGCTCAAGCAGCATTTAAAAAAGCCTATGAAGAAGGCAATGCTGACGAAATGACAAAAGCACAGGAAATGCTTGCAAAAGCTACTCTTGCAGAACAACAGTCATCTCAAGTTGCTGCATCTGTACAACAACAAATTGTTAATCAGATGCCTGAACCAGAACCAGCACAGCAACAAGTTGACCCTGAAATGCAAGCATGGGCACAGAAAAACCCTTGGTTTATGGGTTCAGAACCTGTGCACAAAGAAATGACTTCTTATGCTATGTATGTAGACCAGTCTTTACAAGCAAGAGGTATAGACCCTGCAGCGAAGTCACAAGAATATTATGAATCAGTAGACAGCGAAATGCGTCAACGATTCCCAGATTTTTTTGGTGTCCAACCTCAACAACAAGAAATTGTTGAAGAAGTTGAGCCAACTAAACGACAACCATCAACAGTTGTTGCATCCGCAACGAGGGATAGCGGAAACAAAAAACCCACGCAAATACGTCTGACTCAGACTCAAGTTAAGCTAGCTCGCCAACTTGGTATAACGCCTGAGCAGTATGCAAATCAATTATTAAAGGAGACTTAAATGTCAGAAGAAAATAACACTACAAACGTGGAGGAAGTTTCGACTGATACTTCTCCTGAAAACCAAGAGCGTACTCCTAGAGAGAACGATAGTCGAGAGACTACTCAGCATACAGAGAGCTGGGAAAACTCTGCTAATTTACCAACACCTAATCCACAAGATGGCTGGGTATTCAGATATATTAGGACTGCCTTATTAGGGCAAGCTGATAATCCGAATGTATCTAGACGTTTTAGAGAAGGGTGGCAACCTTGTCGATTAGAAGACCATCCAGAATTACAAATACATATGATGGACCATGCTTCTGAATGGGCAGCTAAAGGAAACATAGAAATTGGCGGACAATTGTTATGCAAAATGCCTGCAGAAAAAGCGAAAGCAAGAGACGAACACTTTGCTAATTTAGCTCAGTCTCAAATGGAATCTGTAGACAATGTGTATTTCAAAGAACAAGATAGTCGAATGGCGACCAAACAAGTGTTTGAACGCAAATCGAAAACTACTTTTGGTAAAGATTCTTAGGAATTTTTAAAAATTAATTGATATTGAGTTAATTCTCAATGTATAAAAGGAGACAATTATGTCATCAAGTGCTACTCCACACGGAGCGAGACCTACTGGTACGATTGTTGGAAGTCCTTACCAAGGAAAAGTTACTCATTACAAAATTAAAAATGCTTATGCTACATCAATATTTTTTGGTGATTTTGTAAAATGGGGTGACGACAACCCTAATACCACTATCCAAAAAGATACTGGTACTACTTCATTAACACCTATTGGTGTTTTTCTTGGTTGTGCTTACACCGACCCTACTACAGGTCAATTTACAACAAATCAATATTATCCAGCTTCTACAGCTGCAGATGATATTGTCGCATATGTTGCTAGCGACCCTTTCATACTAATGCAAATGCAATCAGACGAAGCTCTTACTCAAGACGACCTTGGTAAGAATTTTGCGGTGGTTCAAACTGCAGGAAGTACAGCAATCGGAACTAGTAAAAATGCTGTCGATGGGAGCACGGCTGCTACCACAAACACACTACCTTTAAAACTCGTTGACTTTGTTGACGGACCAGATAGTGCTGTAGGTGATAGTTTTACAGACGTGCTAGTTATGTTTAATGTTGGACATCAGTTGTTGAACACAACTGGTATAGGTTAAGGAGGCTTATTATGGCTGCTATATCAAGAGCACAAGAGCTTAAACAACTCCTACCAGGATTAAATGCGTTGTTTGGCGAAGAATACGCTACATATGAAAATGAGCATGAAGAAATTTATGTAACAGAAAACTCTGAAAGAAGTTTTGAAGAAGAGTTGAAGTTATCTGGTTTCGGAGCTGCTCCAGTCAAAGATGAAGGTTCAGCAATCAGTTATGATACTGCACAAGAGTCTTTTGTAGCTCGTTACACTCACGAAACTATTGCTATGGGATATTCTATTACTGAAGAAGCTATGGAAGATAATCTGTATGTTTCTTTATCAGGTAGATACACTAAAGCACTAGCTCGTGCAATGGCTTACACAAAGCAAGTCAAAGCTGCTTTTCCATTAAATAATGGATTCAGCACTACTTTTTCAAGTGGTGATGGCGTGGCTTTATTCAGTACAGCTCATCCGTTAGTAAACGGAGGAACTAACAGTAACAGACCTTCTTCAGGTGCTGACTTGAATGAAACATCTCTAGAAGATGCAATCATTCAGATTGGCAAATACACTGATGAAAGAGGTCTTAAAATTGCTGCTAGACCTAGAAAGCTAATAGTACCATCTGACCTTCAGTTTGTTGCTACTAGACTTTTACAGAGTGACTACAGAGTAGGAACTGCTGATAACGATGTGAATGCTATCAAAACTAATGGAGTGATTCCTGAAGGTTACACAGTTAATCATTATTTAACTGATACTAATGCCTTCTTCATCACTACTGACGTACCTGATGGTATGAAGCATTTTGTTAGAAGTCCTATGACTACATCTATGGATGGAGACTTCGACACTGGAAATGTCAGATATAAAGCTAGAGAAAGATACTCTTTTGGAGTTTCTGACCCTCTAGGTATATTTGGTTCGCCAGGTTCAAGCTAAAGAAATTAGGGCAGCTTCGGCTGCCCTTTTTCTCGTTCTAGGAATATATAATTGTTTATCGACTGACCTAGCAGACTCGCCAAGACGATAAATGTAATTAAGGAGACTTAATATGGGCAAAACAACTTTTAGTGGACCAATTAAATCACTAGCAGGTTTTATATCTGCTGGTAATGCTAATGTGGTCAGTTTAACCGCAGATACTACTTTGACAGTAGCTGCACACGCAGGAAAAATTTTAACTTGTAATGATGCTGATGGTAAATTCACTTTACCTACAATTGATGCGTCAACACCTACAAGAAACGATGAGCCTGACCAAACTAATAATTTAGGTGCTACTTTTACTTTTGTAGTTGAAACAGCAGCTACAGATATGGACATCTTAACTGATGGCACTGACAAATTTGTCGGTGGTTTATACACAGGTAAAGATGATGCCACTGGTAAAACATTTATTTCTGGTGCATCGAATGATGTCATCACTATGAATGGTTCAACCAAAGGTGGACTAGCAGGAAGTATTGTAAAAGTAACTGCTATTGCTGATAATAAATATGCTGTTGAAGGTATAATTTTAGGCTCAGGCACTATAGTTACACCATTTGCTGACGCATAATCAGGAGTAGAAAATGGCTGATGCAGTAACTTCACAAACCATAATTGATGGTGAAAGAAATTGCGTTATGAAATTTACAAATGTCAGTGATGGTACTGGCGAATCCGCTGTTGCTAAAGTAGATGTTTCTGCTTTAAGTTCTAACTCTGCAGGTAAAGCTTGTTCAGAAGTTAGAATAATGCGAGTAAGTCATGCCATCGTTGGTATGTCCGTGCAAATATTTTTTAATGCTTCTACTAATGTTATAGCTATGGAGCTAGCAGAAAGTAGTAATGGACATATGGATTTTAAATCTTTTGGCGGTATGCCAAATAACGCAGGGAGTGGTAAAAATGGTGATATCCTTTTTACTACAAAAGGACATAGTTCAGGTGACACCTACTCTATTGTTTTAGAGATGGTAAAAGTTTATTCTGACTAATAACGAGAAAAATTATGGCAAAAATTAAAGATTACATAATATCTGAAACAGGTGAATTTCCGCCACAATACAAAGTATTGCATATTGAAGAAGATGGTATTTGGAGACCAGTTTTTGGTCCAGACCCTGACCTACAAGATGCTGAACGTAAGTGTGCAGAAATGAACGGAGAAAGAGCAAGAAATGCTAAAGGACAACTTGTAGCTGACGACCCTTCGACTCCAGATATAAATGAAGCTTATGTTGGTGGGAAAAAACCGCCAAAGAAAAAACCAAAAAAACCAGCAGCTAAAAAAAAGGCAAAACCTAAAAAAGCTGCGTCTAACTAAAGGTGAATAAAATGGCAGGAAAAAAAACTAAATACATGGCAGGCGGTGGTAAATCCACTAAGTATATGGCTGGTGGCGGTAAGTCTACTAAATATATGGCTGGTGGAGGAAAAACTCCTAAAGTAGAAATGTATAAAGACTACGTTCAAAGAATGTTTGGTGGCGGTGCGACTCCAGGAACCAAAGGCAAGTCTATGGGCGGTGGTCCAGCTATGAAAAAAAATAAATAACTAGTGAATAGTATTTACTAAATATTTTTTGTGACCAAAAGGAAACGAGAAACACCGATACCTAGAACTACTAAAGGTAAAAGTGCTAACTACAGACCTACTAAATCTGGTGCTGGGATGACCAAGAAAGGAGTTGCTGCATATCGAAGAGCAAATCCTGGGTCTAAATTACAAACAGCAGTTACAGGTAAAGTAAAAAAAGGCAGTAAAGCTGCAAAACGCAGAAAGTCTTTCTGTGCTCGTTCCTTGGGTCAATTAAAAAAGAGTTCAGCTAAAACTAGAAATGACCCAAATTCTAGAATTAGACAAGCTCGCAGAAGATGGAAGTGTTAAATGGTAATGTCTAGAGCAACGATGCAGAATCAAATTACAAAAGCTCCTGCATCAAAAAAGAAAAATATCAAAACAACCCCTTCAGGTATTAAAATAACAAGAATAAAAAAAATATAATTTATGACAACAAGCGGTACGCATACATTTAATTTAGATTTAAGCGATATTATGGAAGAGGCTTATGACTTAGCTGGCGTTGAATTACGTTCAGGTTATAGTTATATGGGTGCTAAACGTGCTTTAAATTTAATTTTTTTAGAATGGCAAAACAAAGGTTTAAATCTTTGGACAATAGAGCAAGGCACAGTTAGTTTGTCTGCAGGTACAAATACCTATAGCTTAGATAGTTCTGCATTAGAGGTAGTAGATGCTTTTATAAGAACAGATTCTGGAGATGTAAATAAACAATTTGACCAAAGACTAAATAGAATATCTAGAACAGAATACAATCATCAAGCAAACAAATTAAATCAAGCAAAACCTACACAGTTTTTTATCGATAAAAATACAGGCACCTTGCAAATAACTTTATGGTCAACACCAGATGATGCTGATACATATACTTTGGTTTATGACTACATACAAAAAATAGAAGATGCTGGTGCAGTGGCTAGTAACAATGCCGATGTTCCTGCTAGATATTTGCCATGCTTAACTTATGCTTTAGCATACAATTTAGCTTCTAAATATCCAGAAACACAACAAAGAGTGCCTCTGATAAAGCAAAGGTACGATGAACTTTGGAATGAAGTAAGTAACTCTGATAGAGAAAGAGCAGCTGTAAAATTTGTTCCTGACCTAGCTACTTATAGATAATGGCATATGCAAGAGGTAAGAAAGCTTTAGGTCAATGTGACCGATGTGGTTTTACTTATAAATTAACAGAACTCAAGTATGAGATATTTGACAGCAAAAGAAATGGTTTAAGAGTCTGCCATGATTGTTTAGATGAAGACCATCCGCAACTTAAAATAGGTGAATTAAATATAGTTGACCCTCAAAATTTATACAATCCAAGAGTTGATACTGGAGAGCAAGAATCAACAACGTATTTTTCTTTTAATCCTGTAGGAGGTGGAGTAACTGAGTTTGGTTCAAGTACAATGGGTTTAGATATAAAAGCAGAATTAGGAAAAATTAAGGTAGTAATAACATGAGTTGGACATTTACAACATTAAAATCAGCTATACAAGATTATACTCAAAACACTGAGTCTACTTTTGTAAGCAACTTGCCAACTCTTATAGTACAAGCTGAAAATAGGATAATAAAATCTCTAGAGTTACCAAACTTTAGAAAAAATGTAACAGGAACTTTAACAGCAAGTAATCCTTATTTATCTGCACCTTCAGACTATTTATATCCTTTTTCTCTTGCAGTGTTAGATGGCAGTAATAATTACGAATATTTATTAAATAAAGATGTTAGTTTTATTAGACAAGCTTATCCTTCTGCCAGTACAACAGGCACGCCAAAGTTTTATGCTCAATTTGATGACGATACTTTTATAGTGGCACCAACTCCTAGCACAGGACTCACTGTAGAATTACATTATTTTTATAAACCAGAATCTATTACAGTGGCATCGAGTGGTACAACTTGGTTAGGAACAAATGCAACAGAAGCTTTATTGTATGGTTCACTTGTAGAGGCTTATACTTTTATGAAAGGTGAGCCAGATATTTTGGCTAATTACGAAAATAGATTTAAAGAAGCACTAGGTAAATTAACATTAGAATCAGATGGTTATAATCGTAAAGATGCGTTTAGAGATGGACAAAGAAAAGTAAATGTTTGATGTAGATATTAAAAGCACAATAGGAGAAGTTGGTGTTAAAACTACAAAAAATACTGGTTTAACTCCTGAATATTGGACAGAAAGAATAATGGAACGCTTAGTTCAAATCAGCGATAATGCTGACCCTTTAGTACAAGCTCAAGCAAGAGCTTTTAAAGAAAATATTCAGAAAGTAGTTTTATTATATATGAAACAAGCTATTGCCAGCGACAGAAGCACAGTAGCAGGTTTATTAGAAAAACAAGGTCATTGCAAAATGGCTGACATCATAAGGAGGCTGTAATGGCAATTTCACAAGCAATGTGTACCTCTTTCAAAAAAGAACTTTTAGAGGGTGTGCATAATTTTAAAAACTCAGGCGGTAATGATTTCAAACTAGCTTTATATACTAGTTCTGCGTCTTTAGGTGCTGCTACAACAGCATACACTACTTCTAATGAAGCTAGTGGTACTAACTATACAGCTAAAGGCTCTAGCTTAACTAGAGTAGACCCAACAACATCAAGTACAACAGCATTTACTGATTTTGCTGATTTAACTTTTAGTAGTGCTACTATTACTGCTAATGGTGCATTAATATTTAATGATACTGCTTCAGGTGACCCAGCAGTATGTGTACTAGCTTTTGGTGGTGATAAAACTTCTACAAATGGAGATTTTACTATTCAATTTCCTACTGCCGATGCAAGTAACGCTATTATAAGAATAGCTTAAATTAAATGTCTAATATAACTGGCTGGGGTAGAGGCTCTTGGGATGAAGGCTCATGGGGTCAACCAGTACCAGTTGTAGTCACAGGAGTTAGTGCTACTTCTAGTTTAGGCGCAATAACACAAGCCACTTCAAATACTGTACAAGTTACAGGCTTAGCAGCAACTAGTGCTTTAGGTAGTGAAACTGTAGTTGCACAAGCTACACAAGCAATTACAGGAAATGCAGGTACTTCTGCTCTAGGTGATGAAACAGTTACAGCTGCAGCTTTAATTGCAGAAACAGGCTTAGAAGCAACTTCTGCACTAGGTAATGCTATAACTGCTGGAGCAGCAGTCACAGGAGTTTCTGCAGTAGCTTCTACTTCTAATCTAGGTGATGAAGTTGTAGTTGCACAAGCTGTATTAACAACCACAGGAACAAGTGCAACTTCTGCTTTAGGAACTATAAGTTTAGTAACTATTAATAATTTATCGCCTACTGGATTAGAAGGTACAACTGGTTTAGGCGAAGAAACAACAATTGCTAAGGCTGTTGTTTTACCTACAGGTAATGTCGGTACATTTGGAGAATTTTTTGTTAATGTTTGGAGTCTAGTAGACGAAAGTCAAACACCAAATTATTCAGAAGTTTCAACTTCACAAACACCAAGTTATTCAGAAGTATCTACTTCACAAACCCCTGATTGGGAAGAAGTAGCTTAATAAAATTTTATGAGGAAAAAATATGGCAACATATGTAAATGATTTAAGACTTAAAGAAATCACTACTGGTGATGAGTCTGGAACGTGGGGAACGTCTACAAATACTAATTTAGAATTAATTGCTGAAGCATTTAGTTTTGGCACAGAAGCTATAACTACTAATGCAGATACTCATACTACTACTATTGCTGATGGTGCTACTGACCCAGGCAGGTCATTATTCCTTAAATATACAGGCACATTAGATTCTGCTTGTACTATTACTATTGGTCCTAATACTGTTTCCAAGCTATGGGTAATAGAAAACGCAACTTCTGGTTCACAAAATATAATAATTAAACAGGGTTCAGGTGCTACTGTAACTATTCCTAATGGTGAAGTTAAAGCTATTTATTCTGATGGTGCTGGTGCTGGTGGTGCTATGGTAGATGCCTTTGCTAATTTAAAAGTATCAGATGCAGCACAAACTAATATAACTAGTTTAGGAACTCTAACTGCCTTAACAGTTGATGACATTACAATTGATGGTTCTACTATTTCTGATGCTGCTGATTTAACTGTCGATGTTGGAGGTGATATTATTCTTGATGCTGATGGTGGTAATGTCACATTCAAAGATGGTGGTACTGCGATTGGAGATTTTGTAAATTCATCATCTGATTTTGTTATTGAGTCTAAAGTACAAGACAAGGATATTATTTTTAAAGGCGATGATGGTGGTTCAGGAATTACTGCATTAACACTTGATATGTCAGAAGCTGGTGCAGCTACTTTTAATAGCACAGTAACAGCTAATGCAGGAGTAGTTGTAGATAACATCACTATAGACGGCACAGAAATAGATTTAAGTTCTGGTTCTTTAACAATAGATTCTGCAGATGATATTGTCCTTGATGCTGATGGAGGAACTATTGTATTTAAAGACGGAGGCACAGAAATAGCTTTCTTGTCTTTAGATAATTCTGGATTTTTTGATATTTATTCTTCTGTTTCTGATAATGATATAAGAATAAGAGGAAATGATGGTGGCTCAACAGTAGATGCTATTACCCTTGATATGTCTGATGCAGGAACAGCAATCTTTAATCACGATGTAAGAGTAGGCGATAATAGTTTCTTTATTTGTGGTGCAGGAGATGATGTAGCTATATCTAGTGATGGCACTCATGGAACAATAGCAACAGGAAATGGTAATTTTTCTGTTGATTGTGCAAATACAATAAAACTTGATGCTGACGATGGAGAAATACAATTTTTAGATGGTGGTACAGAAATTGGTATTATCTTAATGTCAAATCAAGATTTTAAATTTGAATCTAAAGTACAAGATAAAGACATAATTTTTAGAGGCAATGATGGTGGTAGTGAAATTAATGCTCTTGCTCTTGATATGTCAGAAGCAGGAGCTGCAACTTTTAATAATAACGTCACAGCTTTCTCAGATGAAAGACTGAAAGATAACATTGAAACGCTTGAAGATGGTTTAGCTAAAGTTGAACAACTTAGAGGTGTAACTTATACCAGAGACGGCAGAGAAAATATTGGTGTTATAGCTCAAGAGATAGAAAAGATTTTACCAGAAATAGTATTAACTGCTGATGATGAAATGGGTACTAAGTCGGTAGATTATAGTAGAATTACTGCGGTATTAATCGAAGCTGTAAAAGATTTATCAGCTAGGGTTAAAGAACTGGAG
>Ga0163180_10001240_pt1 | contig 14581 bp, 13 predicted proteins | sample AtlANTMetagenome_2_FD_109647 | JGI IMG/M metagenome (GOLD analysis project Ga0163180, IMG submission 109647) | Marine eukaryotic phytoplankton communities from the Atlantic Ocean - Atlantic ANT 4 Metagenome | ecosystem: Environmental > Aquatic > Marine > Oceanic | place: North Atlantic Ocean...
GATTTCTTTCATCTTTAGAGAGGAAATATGTCGGTTTGGACACAGATCCAGAAAAATGCAAAAACCAAGACATGGTCACGCGGCAATCAATTATCCAATCATGTGTATTCGTTGTATCAAGATGAGCAAGAATTGGAATTTCTCGTGGTTGAAGGAGAGGAAGAATTTGAATCCTTTATAGGAGTGGAGAGTCATGAATGGGATTGTTCATGTTCTTCTCGAGAGAAGGTTTGTCCTCATATTTGTGCTATTGCAATTGCGCATAAAGCCAAAAAGATCAAATCTGAAGAAGAGCGTCATCCCAAAATAAAGATACGCTATGTATTAATTTCTTCACAGCAGGGGGTTTTGCTTCATAGAGAGACAGATGAAGAACCAGCAAGACCGATTAATGGATCGATTTATGGGCGAAAGGATCTTGTCATTACAGAAGAAGATCAATATATGCAGACGCAATTCCGGTTGGCTTTTGGGCGAAATTTATATCGCAGTGAGCTGGTAAATTATTTGACTTATATGATTGGAAACAAAAAGAAGGTTCTTCTTGACTATAAAAAAGTGTTTCCAAGCCTAACACAATCAGGGTCTTTGGGTGTTGTAGAGGATATTGAGAATGGTTTTTTTGTAAAGCTTGTCAGAGATCCCAAAGTGTTAGAAGTATATGGACAAGTGGCATTGCTGTACAAGGCGAATAAAAAAAGAAGAGAGCTGCGATTAATCGGAACCAATGGACTCACTCGAGCGCAATATACAACATTTGTTCGAGGGATGCGGTATGAGGTATATGATGTACAGCGTTTGGTGAGTCGAATTATTCCAGAGCTGCGAAAACGAGTTCCGGTACAGGTAAAAACAGAGAGACTACCAAAAGATCACAATCTTGAGCCCTATCTATTGGTACATACAGAAGCGCGATCAGAGAGTTTGTTAATTCATCCCAAGATTGTATATGGAGATCCACCGATTGCAGAAGTTTTGGGCTCAGATATTACTTTTTTGGGAAAAGAGGTTCCCATTCGTGATCTACAAAAAGAAGGAACGATTCTCGACAATGCACTGCGCGTTTTACAGATCCCCATAGGGGTAGAGAGCAATTTTATCGCAGAGGATGCCGTTCATAGGGCTTCTATTTTATCGAAGATGCTGCAAGAGAATCCTAATATTAAGGTTGAAGGTCATGCGCTCCAGAAATTTCGTATTGTAGATACCATAGAGCCCAAGATATCGGTTTCAGATGAAAAGTTGGATATCGATTTTGGTGATGTTGCACCAGAAAGTGTTTTTGAAGCATGGCATGCCAATCGAACCATGGTTTCCCTCGAAAAAGGAGGTTGGGCTCCTTTACCTGCAGGATGGTTAGAGGAATATGGTCATTTGGTAGCAGATTTGCTTTCAGCCAAAAAAGCGGCGCAAGGGAAGATTCCCAAATATGCACTTTTTGATCTGGTTCGTCTCTGCCAAAAACTAAACCAGGATGTTCCTGATTTGGGTGGACTGCGTTTGTTGGTTTCAGATTTTTCCGGAATTAAGGAAGCGAAGATGCCCAACGATCTTTGCGCTGATCTTCGCGTCTATCAAAAAGAAGGAGTGAATTGGCTGTCTTTTCTTAAAGAAGTGGGGATAGGAGGGATTTTAGCAGATGATATGGGGCTTGGAAAAACCCTACAAACCCTGTGTATTTTACAAAGTCGCTCTCTGGTTGTGGTTCCAACCAGTGTTCTTTCGAATTGGAAGCAAGAAGCGAAAAGATTTCGACCCAATCTAACTGTACATATTTATCATGGAACCCAAAGAACATATGATAAAGACGCGGATGTTATTCTGACCAGCTATGCCATATTACGTAATGATCTCGATAAGTTTCAGTCAGAGGAGTGGAATATCGTTGCTCTCGATGAAGCCCAAGCAATAAAAAATCCTCGTTCTCAAACAGCCCAAGCCGCTTTTTCTTTGAGAGCAAAATTTCGTGTAGCATTAACGGGTACTCCGATTGAAAATCGACTCGAGGAGCTCTGGAGTCAGATGCATTTTCTCTGTCCGGGATTTTTATCTGGTATCAAAAACTTTCGAAAGCAATATGAGATTCCCATCGCGAATGGGGATGCAGGGGTCGCCAAACGTTTGCGAGAGCGAATCAAACCATTTGTTCTTCGAAGATTAAAAAAAGATGTAGCCAAAGAGCTTCCTCCACGAACAAATATGACATTAACCTGTACACTCACAGATGAAGAGCGCAGCTTGTATGATGCTGTTCGGGCATCAACCCATGAGAAAATCGTTCAAGCCTTAGAGGATGGGAAAAACTTTAGTGTTATGAGTGCTTTGGAATCATTGCTTCGAATGCGTCAGGCATCGTGTCATTCCGGACTTCTTCCGGGTCAAAGTGCTCCAACCTCTTCAAAGGTAAATCTGTTGATCGATAGACTGTTAGAGCTGACGGCAGCAGGACATAAAGCTCTGGTTTTTTCGCAGTGGACACAGCTACTCAATCGAATAGAGCCACATCTAAACAAGAATAATATCAGCTATGTTCGGTTGGATGGTTCTACCAGAAATAGAGGTGCGGTTGTCGAATCTTTTCAATCCAAAGAAGGTCCGAGTATATTTTTGGCTTCTTTAAAAGCGGGGGGGACGGGTTTGAATCTTACCGCTGCAGATCATGTCTTTTTAATGGATCCATGGTGGAATCCTGCTGTTGAAGAACAAGCCGCCGATCGAGCACATCGAATAGGACAGGAAAAACCTGTAAATGTGTATCGAATAGTCAGTGAAAAGACCGTAGAAGAGAAGGTTCTGAAATTACAGGACAAGAAAAGAATGATAGCAGAAGCCGCTTTAAATAGTGCTTCACAAGCCGCCTCCATAACAAAAGAAGAATTAATGTCTCTTTTGGAATAGAAACTCTTATATAGAGTTGGTGCAGTCCTTGTACTACCGGTTAGCTTATAATGTATACAAGGAGATGGAATGACAAACCGGTTTGTAGCGCAGATTGAAGCCCTTAAAAACAGAGAAAAGGGAGCATTTGATGCTGCCATAGCTATTTTATTGTCTGAGGAAGGGAGCTCTCATGAGCGTATGGAACTTGGAGCTGCTTTGGGTAAGGCGGGAGATCCACGGCTCACATTTCCCAATCAAGACGCGTATTGGAAGATCGTGAATTTGGGATATACCCAGCTTCTGGTTGCAACATTTCCGGTAACCATAAAAGAATGGTTTGTTTTTATCGAGGGAGATCAATATAAGAATGATGAATTTTGGTCTGCTGATGGATTGGCATGGAGAGATGGAGATCGACCATCTTGGAACGATCTTGCAAGTAGTCCAGCGGTTACGCATTTGGTTATCGATAATCATCCTGTAGTGGGAGTTAGTTGGTATGAGGCAGAGGCTTATGCCAATGCTCACGGTGCTCGATTGCCAGATTTTGATGAGCGCGTGGATATTATTCGAGGGATCGAAAAACGACACTATCCTTGGGGATCTCCTTTTGGACATCACAATAGCAATACCAAAGAAGAAAAATTGGAGCAAACCTCTGCTGTTGGAATATTTCAAAAAGATAAAATACCAGAAGGCGTATATGATTTGGTAGGAAATGTAGCAGAATGGACCGGTGATATTTTTGAAGGAAAGGCAGTGATTCATCCTGGATCTTGGTCTCAAGATATGATGTCAAGCTGGCCAAAAGCTTCGAAAAGTCTCTCTCCTGCAGCTAGGCTTGACAATTTGGGTTTTCGGTTGGTGAAGGATCTTTAGATGCCGGTCTTTCGTATACCCCAAGAGCATGTTTTTCCACATCCTGCTCTTGCTGAACCCAATGGGCTTTTGGGGGTTGGAGCCGATTTGCATCCCAATCGCTTAATATTGGCCTATAGATCAGGGATTTTTCCTTGGTATAATGAGGGGAGATCGATTTTATGGTTTTCTCCTGATCCTCGATTTATATTGCTTCCGGAAGAATTACATGTTTCGAGAAGTCTCAAGCAGAGGATCAGGAAACAAATCTTTGAAATCCGAATGGATACGGCTTTTCTTAAAGTTATAGAACACTGTTCGGTAATAAAAAGACCTGGTCAGTTTGGTACATGGATTACGGAAGATATGAAGGAAGGGTATCTAAAGCTTCATGAAATGGGAGTGGCACACTCCATAGAAGCATGGCAAGATGATCAGCTTGTAGGGGGCCTATATGGAGTCTGTATCGGGAATTTCTTTGCCGGAGAGAGTATGTTTGCAAAGATTAGTGACGCATCAAAGGTTGCTTTTACCTATTGTGTACATCAATTGAAAGCATGGGGAATAGAGCTTATCGATTGTCAAATTTATACCGATCATCTGGCCAGATTTGGTGGAAAAGAGATTCCAAGAGAGGATTATCTCGATCAACTTTCCCGACTAATAAGAATGGAAAGAGAGCCCAAAAAATGGTCTTTTGATCCCGAATTTCAGCTGGATTTTATATGATTTTACTGGCTTTTATCAGTCGCTTCGGTCAGTTTTTCATAGGTTAAAGCACCAAAGATTTTGGTTTTTTTATTTTGATGGAAAACCAATGTTGTCGGAACAGGGTAGTTGATTGCTGAGGGGTTTTCAATGGTGGCGATGGTATACCCCAAATCCGTTGTTTTTTTCCATTCGATGAGCTCTTCTCGATCCGAAGATGTATAGAGAATATTGGCATCAATAATCGGGATGTCAGGATGCCGAAAATGATAGCGCATTAGAACCTGTGTATCTCGTTTACAGGTCATACATGAGACATTACTGATATGAAGAATGAGTGATTCTTGTGTAATATTAATGGGATATCCATCAAGTCCTTTCAGCACAAGAGAAGATCTGTCCAGCTCTTTTGTGGGTTTGTATATGAAGAAGAGTACCAAAACCAAAATAGCAATTGCAGTAAGTATATCAACAAGGTATTTCATGGAAAATTACGAGAGGATAGAGAAGATAGATGAATGAAAGAGAAGCGAGAATGCGGTCGGTATTACATAATCGCATAGGAAATATTCGTATTGTAGCAGAAGCCTTGCATTTACGACATAATTTAAGTGCAATTTTACGCTCTGCAGAGTCCTTTGGAATTCATGATGTTCATCTCATCCAGCCAAAGAAGGCCAAAGCATCATCTGCGGCCAGAGGTGCCGAGAGATGGCTTCGGATTCATATGCATAGCTCCATTGAGGAATGTGTGCACGATCTACATCAGAAAGGGTATAAGATCTTTGTTGCAGATATTGATGACATGGCACATACACCACATAGTATTCCTTTGGATACACCCATTGCAATTTTGATGGGAACAGAGCTTACAGGGGTTTCCAAGAAGGCACGAGAGCTTGCTGATGGATGTATTTATGTTCCGATGTTGGGCTTTACGCAATCACTCAATGTCTCTGTTGCAGCAGCATGTATTCTTCATACCTTATCTCATAGAATGAATGCAGAGAATTTGGCTCTAAGAATTCCACCTGAGATGAGAGAAGAGATCGTTCATGCATGGAAGAAAAGAGATGAAACCAATAAAAGAAATCTTAAAAAAAGGCTGCGGCTGATTGGGGAAATGCCCGAAGAACCATAGCTCTACGAGGATCTTTTTCACCGAGATTACTGAGAAGCGTTTTGGTGATATTTTGGCTAAAGGGATGACCATCATTTCTACCCGCCAGAGCAGCGAGATATTGATCTTCCCATGTTGTATGGGATGTAATTCGGGCTATATCACGAAGAAGCTCTTTGGCCCTGGGAAGCTCAACACGATCTTCAAGATAGATCTGAGCGAGCATTCGCAGAAGATTGGGATCAAGCGGTTGGCTTCCACATGTTCCTGTTTTACAGCATGATTCTAAAGCGGATTCGAGAATATTGGTGGCTTCTGCGCGTTCGTTTTTCTTGATCTTTACGCGGGCCAGGCTTTTATAGAGTCCAAGATTTTTGGGAAGTTTTTTCAGAAGGGAGAGCAGCTCATTTTCGGCTTCATCGAGTTGATTTCTCGATTCAAGGATCTGTGCCCGAACCATAGATACGGCTGGATGATTTTCATCCTCTGTGTCGATTTCTTTTAATGCTTCTTCACTTTGTCCGGTTTGTGCCAAGAGCTGAGAAAGAAGTGCTTTGGTATGCATTCCATCAATAATATGATGACCGACTTGCTCCTTAAATATGATTAGATCTGCGAGACCTTGATGAATATCTCCAGCACCTAATGCTGCTCTCATATGCTCAAAGCGAGCGACGGGATCTTTTTCAACATAGGGTTCGAGCATATCGAGAGCGGTTTGAGGAGAAAGATCTTCGATAGCCAGAGTGGCTTCAGCAAAGCCGGTTCCGAGCTGAATAAGACGTTTATGTAGCTCTTCAGGGTATCTTTCTATTCTCATCGCATAGCGCAATCGGGGATCGTCATCAGGTAGTCCCCATATAAAGTTATCACCGATATCTCGCTGAACTTTTTTATCCTCTCGAGCCTTTTTACGCGCAATATCTCGTTCTTGTCTGTATATGCGTCCTTGTTTGCGGACATTTTGGATTTGCTCCGATGTTGCGCCAAAGCTGCGGGCAAGATCGAGATGCTCTTTTGCTGCATCGTATTCGCCGGCCGAGAAACGACCTTCTGCGTGCTTGAGATTTAATTCTGACAAAGCAGAATTACACTGTTGGAGAAGCTCTTTTGCTTGTGGATTATCAATATCGATAAGCTCTATTCGGGCATCATTGTACTGTTCTTGTTCAAAAAAGTACAGAGCACGCTCCATTTTTGCTTCTTCGGACCAACCAAATGTTCGTGAAAACCATCCCATATTATTCTTCCTCTTCTCCAAGCATTGAAAATAAAAATCCTTGGTATTTTTTATATTCCTCTAAGAAAGCCAGTGTACCGGGCTCTACTCTATCAACATAAACAATTCCATCGAGATGATCACATTCATGCTGGGCGACAATAGCGGAATATCCTTCTAACATAATATCAAAAGGTTCTGCTTTTTCATTATACCCTTGAACCCGGATATTACCTATTCTCGCAACAGCACCACGCATCTTCGGTACAGAAAGACATCCTTCAAAGGTGATAATGAGCTCCTCGCTAAGATTCGTTATTATGGGATTTATCCATACTTGTATTCCGTCAAAATCATCGATATCAATCAGCACGACTCTTTTTGATTCATGAACCTGTGGAGCAGCCAGTCCAGCTCCATCGGCATCAAGTACAGTTTCTTTCATATCAGAAATCAGTTTTTGAATCGCAGGGGAGGTGATTGATTCAATGGGGATTTCCTGTGCTCTTTTCCGAAGAACAGGATGACCGAGTTTGGCTATTTTGAGAACAGACATAAAGAAACCTTCGAAAAAATGGGCTCAAACGATTATGTACACAGAAAATAATATTTCATCTGAAAAGAGAAAATCGTCAAAAAAACATTTTAGACGATGCTTTTTATTTTAGTAAACAGTGTTCGGTAAAGAGTGGTGGATCAAAAAAAACGAAATGCAATCGGATTTTTTCTATTGGGAATAATGTATATCCTTATTCAAGGATGGCCGGCTTATCAAAAAGTTTCTCAGGCAAAACACGGACGAGATTATTCTTCTTTTTATTATGCACAAAAGATTTCATGGGAAGGGAAGAGTCCCTATCAAAGCAAAAATTTGACGCAGCAAGCGAGACGAGAAAAAACAAGAAAACGAGTTCATCCATATTTTTATCCACCACCAGCGATTTTTTTATTTCTTTGGAATCAACCTTTTTCTTTATATACAAGCTATATGATATTTTTTGTGATCAATCAATTTCTGGTTGTTGGATTATATCTGCTCCTTAAGAGATGGTTGAATATTTCTTGGTTGCTATTGGGAATACTTTTTATTTTTTGTACGCCGATATCTGATTCGATTATGATGGGTCAAGTCAACGTGATCATTCTCTTTTTGATTCTCTGGTCACTACAAAAAAATAAAGGAGCAATATTATCTGCCGCTGCGATGATAAAAATGTCGCCCGCTCTACTTTTGTTACCTCAAATAATTTGGAAAAAATGGCGCTTTGTTGGATGGTGTATCAGTTTTGCTCTAATTTTTTCTATAATATCACTCCCTATTATTGATTTTGAAATACAAAAATCCTTTTATCTTGATGTTTTACCACAGTTTTCTTCTGGAAAATATTCTGGGCTAAAAGTTCCATTTCATCTAAAATCGAATCATTCTTTGCCAGAATTGTGTGCACAATTTTTTCCGGCAGAAAAAGGAGCGATTATTTCTCCGCAAGCGAAGACAATCGCAACATGTATTAATGGAATTGGAATTTTGGGCTTATCAATATTGGCTTGGAAAAAAGGAGAAGAAAAAAATATTTTGGGTGCTTTTGTTGTTTTGATGGTTCTTTTCCCGATGTATACCTATGAGCATCATCTTGTATTTTTAATATTTCCCGCTGCCGTATTGCTAAAACATTGTATCAACAGAAGCTATGGGTTTCAGCTGCTATCCTTCTTGACCCTTTTCTTTTTGTTTTGGCCGCTTTCTTGGTGGAGACTCGCGCAAAAGACATTTCCCAGCTTACAGTGGTGGTTTCAGGAATCGAAATGTCTTTCTGCACTTCTATTGATGTTTTTGTTGTGCTATGTATCGCTATATTCTAAGGCAAAAGCTCGTTGAATATCTTCATGATCCTGTTCATTAAGAGTAGAGGGGAGAAGAATGGCTTTTCTACAGAGGATGGGATCTCGATTTCGAATGAGTGCAATGAGAGCAATATAGCTCTCTTTTGCTGATTCTTGATTGGATAAACTTTTTTTTGCTGCTTCTTTTTGACCCATTAATATTCGCGTAAAACTATTGAAAAGCAGGCGTAAAGCGATACTTTTGGAGGCGTGAACCAGAGTTTTTGTAAAGAGAATATCTCCCATGAGAAATTCTTCTGGCTCCTGTTTTTTGTGTTGGTCAACGGCTATATTGCGAAGTAGGTTGATCTCATGGATTGTAGCTTCTGTACATGCCAATGCAGCGGCTTCAGCGGCAAGATTTCTACGTAGAGCAAAGAAATCTTGTAGCTCCTTCTCTTGTGCCTTATAGGCCAATAAATCGATGCTTCCCCGTTCTTTATAGTCCAATACTTGAATCCCACGACCATGATAAGGTTGGACCAATCCCTCTGATTCGAGTCGGCTTAGGGCAGATCGAAGGGTTTGCCTATTGATTTTGAGTGATTCAGCGAGCTTTCGCTCCGAAGGTAGCAATTCTCCAGGCTGATATTCTTGACTAAGAATCTTCTTGCGGATTATGGAAAGAGCGATATCTACAGTTCGTTGCGGAATGATAGGATACATATTTTTCTACTGGTATACTGGTTGAACCAATTTATAATTCAAAACACAAAGAAAAAAACCAGTTTTTTGATAAACCTACCATTATGTACAAATATACTTGATTTTCGCTAATTTTGTCCACATATAATTTTGAGAAAAATATGTCTTCTTTTCAGCTGATTTCTCCTCACAATCCAGCCGGAGATCAACCGCAAGCAATCGCGGATCTCATCGCCGGTCTCAGACAGGGAATGAAGGGGCAGGTTCTTTTGGGAGCAACCGGAACCGGAAAAACCTTTACCATCGCGAATGTCATTGCACAACGACAATGTCCTACACTTGTTTTGGCACACAATAAAACACTCGCTGCTCAGCTATATGATGAGTTTCGCCAGCTTTTTCCGCATAATGCCGTAGAATATTTTGTGAGCTATTATGATTATTATCAGCCTGAAGCCTATGTTCCGTCTTCTGATACCTATATTCCCAAGGAATCACAGATCAATGAGCAAATTGATAAGCTTCGACATTCTGCAACCCGGGCTCTATTGGAAAGGAAAGATGTGATTATTGTTTCTTCGGTATCTTGTATTTATGGTCTTGGTTCCAAAGAAGCATATGATGATATGATTTTGATCTTAGAAGAAGGGCAGATCATCTCTCGAAAAAAAATAATTTCTAAGCTTGTTGATATCTTCTATGATCGCAATGATATCGATTTTTTTCGAGGAACATTTCGGGTGCGAGGAGATGTGATAGAAGTCTTTCCGGCCCATGAAGACGCAAAGGCCATTCGCATTGAGTTGTTTGATGATGAAGTAGAGCGGATATCAGCAATCGATCCACTTCGTGGCGTGCGTAAAGAGAGCTTAGAGCGGATTGTCATCTATCCTGCAAGCCACTATGTGACGCCTCCCGATCAATTGCAGAATGCGATTTTGGAGATACGGCAAGAATTGGGTACTCGTCTTCAGGAATTGCTGGATCAGAAGAAATTATTAGAAGCCCAGCGACTGGAAGAGCGAACGCGATATGATTTGGAGATGCTCGAAGAAACCGGTCGTTGTCGTGGGATTGAAAATTATTCTCGTCATCTCAGCGGAAGAAAATCCGGATTTCCACCACCAACATTGCTGGAGTATTTTCCCGATGAATGGTTATTGGTGGTCGATGAGTCTCATGTTACCATTCCACAAGTTCGCGCAATGTACAAAGGAGATAGGTCTCGTAAGTCTTCATTGGTTGATTTTGGCTTTCGATTGCCCTCTGCTCTGGATAATCGACCATTGAAATTTGTGGAGTTTGAGACCAATATTCATCAGGCAATTTATGTTTCGGCTACACCAGGACCCTATGAATTGGAGCTGTGCGAAGGGGAAGTGGTTGAGCAGTTGATACGTCCCACAGGACTCTTGGATCCGACAATAGAGGTCCGCCCCCAAGAAAACCAGGTTGATGATCTTTTTGATGAGATTGCAAAAGTGGTAGAGAAGGGGGGACGGGTTTTGGTCACGACCATGACCAAAAAAATGTCTCAAGAGCTCAGCCATTACTATTCTAATCTCGGTCATAAGGTATGCTATTTGCACTCTGATATCGATACAATAGAGAGAATTCAAATCATTTCTGATCTGCGTGTTGGACGGTTCGATGTTTTGGTCGGTATTAATCTTCTTCGTGAAGGACTCGACCTTCCTGAGGTTCAATTGGTGGCCATTTTGGATGCCGATAAACAAGGGTTTTTACGAAATCGCACCTCACTCATTCAAACGATTGGTCGTGCAGCTCGAAACAGAGAGGGTCGGGTGATCCTGTACGGCCAAAGAATAACCGCAGCGATGCAAGAAGCACTTGATGAAACCTCCCGTCGTCGGAAGATTCAAGAGCGCTTTAATCAATTGCATAATATTGAGCCTCAAACCATTATTAAAGATCTTCGCAGCCCGCTCCATGCTATTTTTGGGGAATCAGAAGAGTCAGAGACACCCGAAAAAGAAGTTCTCGATATCGATATTACCAAGGTTCCGACCATCATCGCAACGCTTCGCAAAGAGATGAAAGCGGCCTCAAAAAAACTTGAGTTTGAAAAAGCAATTACGCTTCGTGAGCAGATAAAAGAGCTTGAGGTCTATCAATTACGGTTTAGCTAATGACCGCATCAAGCAGATCCAAAATCCGATCTTGACCCCACCAAATGCTATTTTGAAAATGAAAGGAGGGGACCCCACAGATTCCTTTTTTTTCGGCTTCTGTTGTATTTTCAATCAAGATTTTTTTGGCTTTTGCAATATTCTCTAGCAAATCATTCCAATTCAGATTGTGGTTGGTAACAATCTTTTTTAGAACCTCAGGATCAGAGATGTCTTCTCCTTTTTCCCACATCGAGCTGTAGATATCAAAGGTGCATTGTGGAGCTAATATCGAGATGCGAAGCGGCAAAATACTTCGTATGGGAAATTTTTTGGGAAAGGAAAACGGAGTATTCCAAAATTTAGATCCATCATTGAGATCGCGAAGCATATAATTTTGCTTGGCTTTACTCATCGCGAAAAGAGGAACATCTGGTGTTCCTATATTACGAAATAGTGCTCCGAGTAAAATCGGTTTGAGCTGGATGGTAATTCCATATTTCTCTTCTATTTTGGGAATCTGCATGACCCCAAGATAGGAAAATGGAGAAGAGAAATCATGATACAGTGAGATCGGATCGGTCGAAGCGCGTCCTTCCGGAAATTGTTTTTTGGGTGCTCCAAGGGATTGCATTGCCAGATGAAGCCGATCTTGTCCCCACCATATTCGATCTCCTACCGCAAAGGAAGGCACACCAAAAATCCCTCGCTCATGTGCCAATTTTGTATTGTCAAAGAGTTTTTCTTTGGCCTTTGGATCGAGAAAAAGATCCACATCTATTCCGACTTCTTTCGCAATATTATTGAGGATCTTTGGATCGGAGATATTTTGACCTTGTTCCCAATAGGCGGAAAATAATTGTATCGAGAGTAGGGGACGGATTTCTGAATTGACCATACAGAGTAATCGCATAGCCTCTACACTACGAACAGGATGTTGTGGATGATAGCGCAATTTTTTTTGTTGTTTTTGTGCTTGTCGTACCAAATCTATAGCAGAATAGCGCAGCTTTGCAGGCGCCCAAGTCTGCGCCGGAATATCCGGACTTTGATTGTAGCGAAACAGTCCACCAAGAAGGGTTGGGATCCAGCGTATCTTTGCTTGAATCTTTTGTGTTTCTTTTTTTATTTTTAGTGCTCCAAGATATGCATAGGGACAAACGACATCATAATGGAAATCAATATCTGACATGAGGGCACCTGTGGGCTAAGATCTAAAATAGAGATACTGTATTTATGGAGAATAAATGTCAGAAAAAGAATCCAAAGGTGTGCAATATTCTGAAAAACCGGTTCGGGTCGATAAGTGGTTATGGGCGACTCGTAGCTATAAAACACGATCTTTAGCTGGAAAAGCCTGTTCCTCGAATAATGTTCGGATTAATGGTCAAATTGCCAAAGCCAGCCAAAAAGTTCGGATTGGTGATGAGGTGCGTGCTCTGACCACTGGAGGGATGCGAATATTAATCGTTGTTGCATTTGCAGAGAAAAGAGGCCCATATTCTTTTGCAAATACGTTATACGAAGACAAGACACCTCCTCCTGTTAAAGAAATTGCTCCTCCTCGGTTGGTTCGTGGTTCGGGTCGACCTTCTAAAAAAGATCGCAGACGATATAATAAGCTCTCTGGTCGCTAACGTTTAAAAATAAGGAATTCAATATGCGCGTTTTGCTAATAAACCCTGCTATGAATCTAAAAAAACTCGGTCGTTTTGCCGGTTTGTTAGAGCCAATGCCCTGTATTGGTCTTGCATATATTGCTGCAGCTCTTGAGAAGCATGGTTGTACAGTCGGTGTGATCGATATGTTTGCTGAAAAGCTTTCTGGAGATCAAGTCGTTCAGAGGAGCGTAGATTTTAATCCACAGCTTATCGGTATGACGGTTTTAACTCCATCTGAGCCGGTATGTACATTGCTGTGCAATATGATACGCGGCAAATTGCCGAATGTTCCCTTTGTATGGGGGGCCGTGCATGCAGATGTTTTTGCAGAAGATATAATAAAGCAAAAAAAGGCAGATTTTATCGTGCATCATGATGGTGAGGAAACCATCTGTGAGCTCGTGGATGCGCTCAAATCCGGAGAGAAAGATTTCTCATCGATCGATGGATTGAGCTGGTCAGATAATGGTGAACCTGTAAAGAATAAGCCCAGGCGCCTTTTAAATGATCTCGACTCATTGCCCTATCCCGCTTGGCATCTCTTTCCCTATGAAAAATATGGGCTGCTTCCCTTTGCTGATTTTGCCAAGCCTGTTCTGACGATGACAGGATCTCGAGGTTGTCCATATCGCTGTGACTATTGTTCTTTGATCAACACAGGAGGAAAGGTATATCGCAAGCGAGATCCAATCAAGATCGTCGATGAGTATGAGTACCTTGTTGATCGCTATAAAGTAAAACAGATTGGGTTTGTCGATCCGATCTTTCCACTTGTCATGAAGGACCTCAAGCCTTTTTGTGAGGAACTTGTCTATCGGGGACTCGATGAGAAATGCCAATGGTTATCGGAGACCCGCTGCGATCGATTGAGCAAAGAGATTTGTGATCTGATGTATTGGGGTGGCTGTCGTCGGGTACTGATGGGAATCGAGTCCGGTGTCGATCTGCTTCTGGGAAATGTCAACAAGAATATTACGACTGAAAAAGTACGAGAAGGTGTCGCCAATGCAAAAAATGCTGGTTTGCAAACGGTCGGATTGTTTATGATAGGTATGCCAGGTGAAACCCCGGAGATGACCAAAGAAACAGTGGAATTCTCGGTTGATCTCGATTTGGATTTTGCAAAATATGCGATAACAGTTCCCTTTCCAGGATCAAAACTTTTTGATGATCGCTGGCAAAAAGATCTATTTCGCGATGATTGGGAGAATTACACAACCTTCAATCCTGATCCCGATCGCTTGATCTATCATCCTCATGGCTATGATCCAGAAGAATTGATCAAGATGCAGTCCTGGGCTCTTCGAAGATTTTATATGCGTCCGAGACAAATCAAAAAGCAATTCTTTGAACTTCGGACAATTAGCCCTAAAATGCTGCTCTACGGCCTATATGGGATGGCAATCTAAAAACTAGGTAAATTTTAACAAATGTGTTAAAATAAATTTCCACCAAAAGATTGCGCGAGAACATGTCC
>Ga0163180_10001243_pt1 | contig 14554 bp, 10 predicted proteins | sample AtlANTMetagenome_2_FD_109647 | JGI IMG/M metagenome (GOLD analysis project Ga0163180, IMG submission 109647) | Marine eukaryotic phytoplankton communities from the Atlantic Ocean - Atlantic ANT 4 Metagenome | ecosystem: Environmental > Aquatic > Marine > Oceanic | place: North Atlantic Ocean...
AGTGGATTTAAACGGAGATGGCAAAGTCCAAGGTCCGCAGGATGCCTTTGGTTTTGGGTTTTTCCCCGGTCAGTACGGTATGCTCGTGCTATCAAATTACCCAATCCTGATATCACAAGCTCAGACTTTTCAGAAATTCAAATGGTCGGACATGCCGGAAGCCATGACACCCACAATGCCTGACTCCGGCAAGCCTTATTACTCAGCCGAGGCCTGGAGTCAACTGCGGTTATCCTCAAAGAGCCACTGGATTGTCCCCATTGCAATCGGAAAGTCAGCAATCAATTTCATCACGTCACACCCGACACCACCCGTATTCGACGGGCCTGATGATCACAACGGCTGTCGAAACCATGATGAAATTCGATTAGTTCGTGATATGCTCGACCCCAAACTTGGCGGCTACCTACGTGATGATGCCATGCGGCCGTTGCCACGCAAAAGAATGAAGCACTTTGTTATTGCCGGGGATCTTAATGCTGATCCCAATGACGGTGACAGCACCGGAAATCCTGTCGAGATGCTGCTGGCTCATCCACTCGTAAAGGATCCACTGCCTGAAAGCGCCGGAGCCGAAGAAGCTGCGGTAGCACAAGGCGGTAAGAACAAAGACCATGTTGGATCGGGCAAATTCGACACCGGTGATTTCAATGATAGCGCGGTTGGCAATCTGCGCATCGACTACGTTTTGCCGTCAAAAAGTCTACACGTAATCAATAGCGGTGTGTTTTGGCCTAAACAAGGTGCGATCGGGTTTGACTGGCTTGATGCATCAGACCACCGGCTTGTGTGGGTGGACGTAAAAGCACCTTAACCCTGTAACTGTCTGTAACTGCGAGTTCTATTCCATGTGGCACTTTCGACTATTCGTAACCTTTCTGGTTTTGATCGTCCTGACTTCTTTGGCTTCAAGCGAGAGGGCATACGGTAAGAGTCCGTTTTCAGTAGAGAGAGATAGCGATGGAATATGGTTCTATGAAGATGAAGACCCAATCTGCTTCTATCAAGTAATTCATAAGGCAACAGCAAATGGCACTCACAGGCGTGCAAATTATATACATCCACTCTTGGATCTGGATGGAAACATTATCACTGAGGACTTTCCGGAAGATCACCTGCACCATCGCGGTATTTTTTGGGCCTGGCATCAGGTACGTGTAAATGGCGAGAACATCGGCGATAACTGGGAATGCAAGGAGTTTAATTGGCAGGTTGTCGACCCGCTTGTAACCAGACGTACCAAATCAGTCGACTTGTTGGTAAATGTGACCTGGTCATCATCGTTACTGCTCGACGACGATAAGAACCCGGCACCGATCATTCATGAGCAAACACGGATCCGATTACACACCACTCGATCGATGTACCGTGTGCTGGACTTTGAAATACAACTTCAGGCCATTCAACCCAACGTCTCTATTGGCGGATCGGAAGATGATAAGGGGTATGGTGGATTCTCACCTCGGCTGCGTATGCCCGTTGACCCCGTATTCACAGGACCCTCTGGAAATGTTGAACCGCAACGAACGGCTGTAGCAGCTGGCCAATGGATAGACATTGTTGGTCAATTTGGTCCTGACGACCAAACCAGCGGAGTAACGATCATCACGCATCCGGATAATCCTGGGTATCCTGAGCCGTGGATCTTGAGAAAATCCGGGAGCATGCAGAATGCAATGTTCCCTGGGCGTCACGCTGTTCCGCTTGGAAAAGGGGACGAAGGCTTCACGCTTCGCTATCGACTGGTCACGCATCGCGGTAGCACGAATACGGCACTGCTCAATCGACTTGCACGACAGTTCGCGAAATAGAATTCACAGGCTGTGAAATTGTGGACACACGAAATACTACTTCGCACTTATAATAGACGCATGCCAAACACACGATCTATTCTTTCGGTGCTTCTTCTTGTGTCCTCTCTGTTGACTGACACCAGTGCACAGGACTCTTATGTGCAAATAACGAAGGAAGATCAGCCTGTTGCGTATTGGCGCATGGACAAAAACACTGACGGTGTATATCTGAATTCCGCTGGTGAAGATCCGCTTACCCTCGCAGCAAAAGTTGTCGGAACGATAAAACAAACTGAACTCGGACCTACGCTTCCTGAATTCCCATTGTTTGCATCTGGACATGCTGCCGTTGAAATCACGACTCCTCCTGGTCGGCTTGTGGTAACAGATCCCGGCGACCAGAGTCCACTGGACTTTAAGAAAGGAGATCCGATCACGATCGAAGCGTGGGTCAATTCCAGCGGACTTCAAAATAACGGATATCGATACATCGTTGGAAAAGGCCGTACCGGCAATAAAGGGTTCCCCGCTGAAAACCAGAACTACTCGTTACGGCTATCCGGCAAGGGAGGTGCTGCCTACTTGTCATTTCTCATGAGAGGCACAGCAAACGGTAAACAGGACTACCACCGCTGGGAAAGTAAAACTCCCGTAGGCGTAGGAGATGGCTGGCACTACGTAGTAATCACATACATCATGGGAACGCCAAATACACTGCGTGGATTCATCGATGGCAAACTGGTCGCTGGTACTTGGGAAGTCGCTGGAGATATCGAAACCACACCGGTTGTTGATAATGACGAGTTGTGGATTGGCACATCTCTGGGCGGAAACCCAAATAGCACCTTTCACGGTTCCCTTGATGAAATTGCGATTTATCGCAAGCTTCTTCCTGCTGACCGCATTGCTCAGAAATATGAATATCGCGGCCAGGAACTGACTCTGGATACGAGCCTGATCAAACAGGACAAGGTGCGATTTGAAGTCTACGAGAACATTGCCGATTCCAAATCATGGAGCATGCGAGCACCTGTGTTTTTGGAGTCGTATGACCGGGATGATCTTGTGTTATTCCGTGTCCCGCACAAGTACACACAGTCTGGAGTCATTGATGACCGGCCCATACCGTTTATGGTGAGGGCTATGGGGCGATTCGTGATTCCCAAGGGTACGCAGCAAATCCTGGTACGAGCTAGAAACGGCGCACGATTACAAATCGACGACGCTCAGGTCTTAGACCTACCGTTCTTCAATATCAGTTCCTCAAGCCACGGATCCGTACCCGCAATTGACCGCACCCTCGCACCTCATATCCGTCCGCTATACCGGGGCGATGCTCAGAAACTAATAACTATTGAAGGCGATGGTGAAGAACATCTATTCGTGTTTGACATGATTGTTGGTGGTAAAGGTCGTCGACCGGAATGCGGTGAGTCCGGAGTTTACATTGCACCGCCTGGTGAAGATTTCCGTGTTCTTGGCCATGGAGATACCATCCTGTTGACCGACTACCATTTTCCGCCGTATTTTCAGCGCGAATGGCAAGCGATTGAAAAACTAAATCAAACGAAACGAATAGCCGTTTCAAAAAGTGAGGCTGAATACTGGAATAACCGCCACAAGCACGCTGCCATGATCACTCAGTTATTCAAGCCGCTCTCGCAGGCTGGAAGTGAATTCCCGGAGCGCTCCAACAACCTGATTGATCGTTACCTGAACGACAAATTGGCTGCTTCGGAACTTAAGCCAACTACACCCTTAAATGATCGCCAGTTCCTAAGAAAACTGAGTCTTGATACCACGGGTACCATTCCATCTCCTGAAGTGGTTTCACGACTGCTGAAAAATGAAACTGAAACACGTAGGCAAGATTGGATAGACTTCTTCCTGTCTCAAGATGCGTGGGCCGATCATTGGGTGAGTTACTGGCAGGATGTTCTGGCGGAGAACCCCAATATCGTAAATCCAACGCTGAACAATACTGGGCCATTCAGGCTCTGGATTTATGAAGCACTACTTGATAATCGACCAATTGATCAAATGGTAACGCAACTGATCATGATGGAAGGCAGCAAGTATTTTGGTGGTCCGGCTGGATTTGAATTGGCAACACAAAATGACGCGCCGATGGCGGCCAAAGCTCACGTGCTGACCCAGGCATTCTTAGGAGTGCAAATGAAATGTGCACGCTGCCATGATGCGCCATTCCATGAATCTACTCAGCAGGATTTATTCGAAATTGCAGCGATGCTGAAGCGTGGTCCACAGGTTGTACCATCAACCAGCAGTGTTCCATTGGAGGGGATCAACCCGGAAGATCTCGCTGTTACGATTTCCGTAAAACCAGGTACGAGTATCCAATCACACTGGCCGCTGGAAAACCTTGCATCGGATCGATTGCCCGCTGAATTAGTACGTTACAAAGAAGATTCGCGGGCTCAGCTTGCACGAATTATCACTCAACCACTGAATATGCGGTTCAGCCAGGTGATCGCAAATCGGATGTGGAAAAAGCTAATTGGTTATGGTTTGCGGGAACCAATTAATGATTGGCAGGACTCTACCAGCAGTCACCCCCATTTACTAGACTTCCTGGCAAGAGAGCTTGCTGGAAACGGATATGATCTCAAACGTCTTGCTCGAACCATATTCGAATCGGACTTGTACCAGCGAACTAGCACCGACCTTGTAACGAATGAAGATGGCCATTCGCTGTTTGCCGGGCCAGTTACAAGGCGATTGAGCGCTGAGCAACTCGTAGATTCACTGTTTAGCAGCAGTGGTCAACCATTTGATGCTGGTGCCATGAGCGTGGATATCGACGGCGCTAGACGTGTGACCAACTCATTGCACCTCGGGTTTCCAAGACGAGCCTGGCAATTCTCGGATACGTCCAACGAACGTGACCGTCCTAGCCTGACCCTGCCCTTCGCCCAACCCTTCGTGACAGTGATGGAACTATTTGGCTGGAACGGCGCTCGCCAAAGCCCGATTAGCCAGCGGCAAGATGAAATGAATGTGCTTCAACCAGCAATCTTGCATAACGGAATTCTCGCCCAGCAGATTACAACCCTAACGGTAGACAGTAACTTTACCCAGATTGCTCTGCAATCTGAGACTGTAAATGAATTGCTCGATTCGACATTCCAGCACATCCTTGGACGGACACCATCAATCGCAGAACGCGACCTCATCGCAATGCTTGTTGCCGACGGATTTGAATCCCGCGTTGTTGATTTGACGTCGACAGAACGAGAGGAGATGATCTATCCGGATCCGGCACCTAGAAATCTAATCTCGTGGTCCAATCACAACAGTAAAGATGCGAACTCAGTAAAACTCGAGCTTCGTAAATACGTAAAGGCCGGACCAAAGCCCACTCCTGAGCTGAATCCTCAATGGCGGACTCAAATGGAAGATCTGGTCTGGGCCTTATACAATTCACCGGAGTTTGTCTTTTCACCCTAATGGGGACGCAACGTGACAATCACTAATCCATCCAGACGTCAGTTTATGGCTACCGCAGGCGCAGCAGGAGCACTTGCTGCACTCGACGTGTCGCAGGCTCAGGAAGAGTCGCCTTTTGGCTTCGCTCCGGGCAAGGCTGAACACTGCATTATGATTTGGCTTGGTGGAGGTGCCTGTCACATCGATACCTGGGATCCCAAGCGGCAGGGAGACCCGGCAACCAGAAAACCCGGATCAGACTATGCTGCAATTGATACCGCCGTCGATGGCACACAAGTGTGTGAACATCTGGAAAAATGCGCATCGGTCTTAGATCGCATGAACATTGTGCGCACCACGTATCACGAATTGATCGATGAGCACGCCATTGCCACCAACATGATGCACACAGGACGGCATGTCTCCGGTACGGTTACATATCCCTCGATCGGATCACTGATGACGTATCACAAAGGTGCAGTAAATGAATCGGCACCACCGTACGTCTTAATCGGCTACCCAACCGTTTCAAGAAATGCCGGATTCCTTGGGTCCAAACACGGGTTTGTGTATCTGACCGATACAAGAGAAGGTCCAAGTGGTTTGGCACGTCCAGCTGCTATTACCAATCAGCGACAAAAGCGACGTGAAGATGCGCTTAAAGCTCTTCGGGATTCCTTCCTGAATAAGCAATCTTCTAAAGTAGTTCAACAATATGACGGCGCTATCGGTCAGGCACTCAAGCTCGCTAGCCCAGACTTCATGTCCGCATTCAAGTTGGAAAATGAACCAGATGCGCTTCGTGAACAATATGGTGGTGAGTTCGGACAACGATGTCTGTTGTCCCGCAGACTTGTGGAGCGTGGTGTGAGGTTTATCGAGGTTTCACACAATCTAAACTTCGTAAATGGTACTGGGTGGGACACTCATAACGCCGGTCAAGATGCTCAGCACCTGCTAATACGTGAGCTCGATAGTGCACTCTCGTCCCTCGTTTTGGATCTGGAGAGTAAGAAACTGCTGGACAAGACACTGATTTGTGTTGCCACTGAATTCGGTCGACCAGCTGCGTTTGATGGTGGCGGTGGACGTGGCCACCACTCCAAGTGTTTTAGCACTGTCTTAGCCGGAGGCGGACTCCAAAATGGGCGTACCATTGGTGTCACAGATGAGCTTGGCATGAAAACACTTGAACAGCCGGTTTCTGTTCCTGACCTACATGCTTCCATGCACTATGCGCTTGGAATTAATCCAAGGAAGCTGGTATTTGATGATGACCGACCTATCCCGACAACAGATATGGGTACTCCTGTACGTGACTTATTTGTCTAAGACACTGTACTTGCTCGCGTTTTACAGTGGTTTTAAATATCACTACTGATGAATTCTGCCGCTTGTTGTTTGTACGCGCAATTGATTTTTGAAAAATCCCGATAATCTCTAACCAAGTCGGCGTTCTAGGTCGATTCGCATACCTACGGTACCTCACACATACCGTGAACAACTTATCTACGGAAGATGCGTCCACCGTCTGTAATTTTGGGTCAATCGCAGACATCAGCTTCTCCGTGACGCACAACGACGGGCAAAGAGTGTTAAAGATCGTGTACACGGAGAGCGTCTCCGGTGCGCGCACACCGCGACGTCTGGGGAGCCAGACGGCTGCATGATAATTGTACGCCTGTCTGTCATGGAGGAATGTATGGCATCTAAGGTACCTGAAGAGGTTCTTAAGCTCTGGAAGAGTTACAAGACAAAGCCCACCACTGAATTGCGAAACCGGTTGATGACTCAATATCATCCGCTCGTGAAATATCACGGTGAACGGGTTTGGGCTAGACTTCCAGATGGTGTAGAGCTGGACGACCTGATCTCTGCAGGAGTGTTTGGACTCATGGATGCGATTGACGCATTCGATTTAACGCGTGGCGTTAAATTCGAAACCTATTGCGTGCCGCGTATCCGTGGAGCCATGCTCGATGAACTGAGAAGTATGGACTGGGTTCCACGCCTGGTGCGAAGTAAAGCGACCAAGCTCAATACCGCAACCAAAAAAATGGAAGATAAACTGGGACGACCGGCAACTCCGCAGGAACTGGCCGAGTTCATGGAACTTACTGTTCCTGAACTTGAAAAGATGATGCGAGATGCGAACGCTGTTAGCCTGATCAGCCTAAATAAAAAGTGGTATCAGACAGACAGTGAAAAGGATGTCAGCGAAATCGATATCCTCGATGATAAGAAGGGCGAAGATCCCACCACGCGTGGTCAGAAATATGATCTGCTGCGTCTGGTAACCAAAGGACTCAACCGTAACGAACGGCTAATTATCATCCTCTATTACTATGAAGAAATGACTATGAAAGAGATTGGTGCAACGCTTGACCTGAGTGAAAGCCGGGTAAGCCAAATGCACAGTAGCCTCGTTCAGCGACTGCAGGGGCAACTCGGTGACAGACGTGGAGAATTTGCGGCGTAATCCACGTCAATCCCAAGACCGATCCTGCTGAAAAAGAAGGGCCATCCGGAATACCGGATGGCCCTTTTGCTATGCCTGACGTTTAGGCCGTATCGTTAGGCCAGATTGTAATAAGTGTTATTCACCCGTTTCGGCAAAGAACAGGCTAAATCCACCACCACCGCCACCAATCTTGTCAGTGTTGTAAATGTAATTGGCATCCAGTGCTTTTTCGATCTGTTCACCAAGTTCAACCATGTGAGCAGAGGTATACGGATCAAGATTCTCTCCGTTATTCTCAACATAGGTTGCAACCTTAGCAGCAATCGCTCGCAATTGAGCACGTGAAAGATTTGAAATCGGCTTGAATGACTCGTTGCTTCCACGACTAGCCATGGAGAGATCAATCAGGCGTTTCACATGTTCACGCTGAAGGTTTCTGCGAAGGCTGGAGATCGTTGGCTTACGTGCCGTACCTTTCTCTGCGACTTCCGCATCTAACTCACCCCAGATTCCGGCTGTTACCGTGTCGAGTAATTCCGGTAATGTGAACGCATCTTCATCTTCTGGAACACGAAGTTCGTTATCAAAGACGCGTCGCAATGTTGTTGGTGTAAGCACTGACGTCAAAGCTGATGCCTGAATAGCCATCACACGGTCATGAATTGGCCAGTCATAGTCACGTGCGTAACTCCGACGCGATTCGCCAGACCACTTTTCAACCGACATGTACTTCAGGATCTCTGGGCTCAATCCATATGCTGAATCTTGGAATGCATTATCGATAATGAATTTCAGTGCTTCACGCTGCTTTTCAGCTGAAACAACCGTAAGCGGAGCACGATCACCTGGATCGCCTTTCTTGTCACGGACAACGTGAATGCCACCAAGCCAGTTGGCCATCATGCTGATCGCACGTGATTGCATACCAAGTGTGATCTCATAACCACGACGTGCTTTGCCCCAGCTTTCGCCTTTACCTACAAAGTGGTCAGTGAGATGGCCTCGATGTAAATGTGCAAGCTTCACTCTTTCATTCGCATATTTGATCGGCTCTTTTCCGAAATCGTAAATGCGTGCGAGAGGATCTGGGCCATCGAGATCTTCGTCCGTTGCATAAGCTAACTCCGGTTCGTTTACGCGTTTGAGTATCGAAGAAAGGTCGTTTGTAAATGAATAGCCATATTCCACTGCCCAATAGTCATATGGTCCAAGTCCAATCATGTTGTAGTCACCTTGAGCATCACCAGCTTCAACTCGGAAGTTGGTTCCGACGTAGTCCATTACGCTTCCAGCATTTGGTTTGCCATGTGCATCCTTTGAATTAACTTCCTCCAGGGAATAGACAGATGATGCCTTGAAGTTATGACGAAGGCCAATCGTGTGCCCAACTTCGTGAGCGACAACGTGAGCTAGCTGTGGCCCGATATATGATTCAGGCATACCGTCAATAATGACCACTTCGGGCTTCTCTTCCTTCTCTTCCTTTTCGTCGTCTTTATCAGCGTCATCGCCCTCTTTTGCTTCTTCCTGAAGAGCTCGATTGAATTGCATGGAATACATCATCCGCATCATGGCAACGTCCATCGATAAACCTTCAGCCGCCATGCATCCACCATTGATCTGGCTAACGCGGCCAACCAACCCGTCATACTTGTCGTCACCTAAGAGAGTGTTATCGACAGTTGCAAACGGGTGCCCGCTAAATGGTAGTTGAGCCTTCTCGAATAACTCCCGACGTACACGTTCGCGGTCACCAGGGTGAGCAAATCTTACACGAGGATCCCAGTCTGGGTGTTTGGCTAGCCAGGCTAAAGTTTCAGCGCTGTAGCCTTCCATCGCGATCTTTGGAAGTAGTTTGTCGAATTCATATTCGAAATAGCGAATCCAGCCATCCGTAAGGATAATATCCGCATCTAAAATCTCGCCAGTCATCGGATTAACACGACTCGGACCAATTGCTGTCCCTTCATCATTGTTTAACCAACGTACAAAGTTATAGCGAACATCTTCTGGATCCTTGTCCATATGTGCACCTGTTTGAGCGTCCTGATAGTAAACCTCAATCGCATTTGAGATTCCGACCTTTTCAAACGCGTCATTCCAGTACAACACACCTTCTCGAACCCATCGTCGATAACGAACTGGTGTTGTGTGTTCGATATAGAAAACAATTGGGTTCTTCGGTGGACTCACCTTTAGCGATGAGTCCCGTTTCTCAAGATGCCAGCGGTTGATAAAACGCACATTGGTTTCATCATCGGAGTATTTTCCATAGTCACTATAGATCGTTGTAAAGTATCCGACTCGTGCATCTGCTTTACGGGGTTTATAAGTTGACTTCATCGGTAACTCACTAATGCTGTAGTGAAGTGACTGTAGCTTGCCACTCGCCGAGGGAATCTCAAATGCTACTTCAATGTTCTGCGGAAATGCTTTGGCAACCTGAATAGCAAAAATTCCAATATGCTCGCGATTGATCGCACTTAGGCCAAAGAACTTCGTCGCCTTGCCTACGAGCAAGTAGTCAAGGTCGATGATAGGTCCACCACCTGGCCCGATTGTGACAATTGGTACGTTTAGAATTACTGAGTCGGTAAAGAGTCTCTTGATGGATGATACCGATTCCGGTTCACCACTGGAGCGAATATCCAATTCAGGTGCTATCAACGCCAATTTCTTGTCATACCGTCGCCAGTACACCAGTTGATCATTCCCCTGTAACCCGGCACGTTTGTCACCACTAGCCTGCGTTAATGCAATGAAGTACTTCTTCGCCATGTAATTTGGAGGAAGCTCAGCAAAAATCTGGTTATCCTTTTTGCGGACGTACAACGTGTATAAGCTTCTTACACCATCAGCAGTCGATACGACTTTGTCATATCCCTTTAAAACTTCCGTAAACGGTGGAAATTCGGGTTTTGGTGGCGCCGGAGCATCCTGAGCTTGGATGCTTGGTGAGATTAGAACTGCAGTGAGAAGTACAAGTGTTCTGGTAAGACGCATCATCTTCCGCTTTACCTCCGTCCACAATGTGGAGTCGTTCGGATTAATTGAGTTGGCGACCTGTGCAATCAATGCATAAGTGCCTGTTGAATTGTCGTGCTTTGTAAAACAGCGCACACGGCTGATAACGTTTAGATTAATTACTATCAGCGCTCTGTGAATATTTAACGATTGGGTAATTTAGCTAAGATAGCACAGAATTATAGCCGTGCCGCTACCCGTGCCCGTAAATTCCTTATAACCCTACGCTTGGCTCGCAATTAGCCGTATAGAAATAGCTCGCCCATCTAGTCGATGCGACGAATATATGCAAAGTAAGCACCGCGTTGCTTACCATTTTCAAGTGTGAACAAGCTCTCCAAATCTGCCGGACCCTTAGGTAGTTCCACGTCAAAAACTACCTTAACCTGATCCGCCGTGACTTCGACCTCTTTGCTGTAATCACCAATCTTTATCGATGCCTTTATGGCCTCTAGTGGTTTCTCTTCCTGTCTTGGCCAACGTCGCAACTCGATCTGATATTTACCTGACGCGGTAACGTCCACAGCCCAGTAACCGGTACCCATGGCTCCATTGCGTACGTGGTTTTGGTGCCAGGGAGTACTATTGCCGGTCGTGTGCCAATCATGTGAATGGAGAAGCGACTCTGGTTCATCATGGCTCCCAAGTCCTATCCTCACGAAGTCATCAAAAACGGTGGACAGGCTTGTCCACCAATTCTCGTATTCCTGCTGTAGCTGTTTAACAACTTCCGGATGCTCTTCACTCACATCCTGTTGCTGGCCAGGGTCTGCCTTAATATCGAACAACTCTTTGCCATTTACGAGACGCCATTGCGATGTCATCACGCTGCACTTACGTAGCTTTTGTGGGTATTCGACGCGTTGGGAGTGCACTAGGATCGTGCGATCTTGCAGCACTTTGTTATTACCAGCAAGCGCACGTGTCAGGCTTACTCCATCGCGAGACTTCGATGCCTTGTCTTTTAAATCGCATAGGTCTGTGAGTGTTGGAAGTACATCAATATGTGCGGATAGCTGATTGACGTCGCGACCGCCTTCTAGCTTTCCGTCAGGCCAGCGGATGAAAAATGGCACGCGGTGTCCACCGTCATATTCGGATCCTTTTCCACCACGCATACCACTATTAAAGCCGGGCCACTTTGCATTTTTGGGCGCCCGCCAACCCGCTGCTGAACCATTGTCCGTCATAAAGATGAGAATCGTGTTATTGGCCAAACCCAGATCGTGTAGCTCTTTGTCGAGTCGGCCCACGTTTTCGTCGATGTTGGTAATCATGCCGTAGAACTTGGCCATCGGCTGTGCAACACCTTTTTCCTCGTATGGCTTGGAGTATTTCTCGTCTACCAGGTAAGGTCCGTGAGGAGCATTAGTCGACAGGTACACAAAAAACGGCTCGTCTTTATGTTCGCGGATATAGTCGATTGCATTATCAAACCAAACGTCAGTGCAATAACCTTCTGTTGCCTCCGGTTTAGCATTACGCCAATACGTGTCATCAAAGTAGTCATTTCCCCAGTAATCCGGACCCTGCCCTACTCCACCACCGCCGTGATTGAAGGCAAATGAGAATCCTTGATCAAGCGGTCGTAGTGGGTAGTTGTCACCAAGATGCCACTTGCCAAACATTCCTGTTTGATAACCGTTTGCTTGAAAGACCTCAGCCACCGTCCACTCGTGTGTGCTCATGAGAGAACGCCCCATGATGGTGTGCCATACTCCAGTGCGCGTTGAATACCGACCGCTCATCAACGCACTTCGGGTTGGACTGCATGTTGGATCTACGTGGAAATCAGTTAGGTGCACACTCTGCTTGTACAAGGCATCCAGCGAAGGAGTTTGGATCATCTCATTTCCATGAACTCCAACGTCTCCATATCCCTGATCATCCGTAATGATCAAAACCACGTTAGGTTTGGCAGCCTGCAGGCCACTGACAAAAAGAAGAATAGAAGTGAGAATAGCGCTGAATAACGGCAGACGTTTCATATTTGATTTCCACAAAGTGCAGTCGTCTTAAAGGCCTAAAATACAGATTCTCGTGTCTGTGTTTTAGGTGCAATGATACTGATTGCTAGTATGGCGCGTTTTTTTATACGCGGCTAGTCATCCGAATTCAGAAGGCCGGAACGCATCAGAAAATAGAGAAGCAGTAGCAAGGTGTTCACGACAGCCGCAACATACGTCAGTGCAGCAGCGTTTAGAACTTTAGACACACCTTCACGTTCCTCTAGAGCGATGATTCCGGCGTTTTCCAATTCCACCTTGGCTCGGCTCGATGCATCAAATTCCACTGGAAGTGTTACAACTTGAAACAACAAAACCAACGAGAATAATCCGGCACCAATTAGTACAACGCCACTTGCCTGCATGATTAAGCCAATCAACATGACGAAGTAACCGATGTTGGATCCAAATCCGGCCAACGGCACGAGTGAACTGCGAAGAGAAAGGGGTGCGTAGCCCTTGGCATGCTGTAACGCATGACCAGCTTCGTGAGCTGCAACGCTCACCGCAGCCACAGAACTTCCAACATAATTCTCATGTGATAACCGAAGAGTTTTAGTTCTCGGGTCGTAATGATCTGATAGAAATCCACGGCTTTGCTCAATGGTCACATCAGTGATGCCGGCTCGTTCCATGACAATTTGAGCAGCTTGAGCACCTGTGATACGAGATCTGGTCATGCGACGCGAATACTTCGCAAATCTGGATTTCACCAGCAGGCTCGCACCGCCAGCAATTACGAGCCCGGGAATGAGAACCATGACCACATACACAGGATCTATAAAAAAGAATCCCATTAATGCCAAACTGCTCATATCAATCTCCTGTTTGAGTACACGTCCTATTCTAGCGCTGGATTAATCCACGGTGCAAATAAAACAGCTAATGGACTACCTCGTTGATATCCTAAGCTAGTTGACACTAATGGCAATGCGTCTTGATTGTGCAGACTCTTTCTTGGGAAGTGTGACTTTCAATACGCCATCGTTCATCTCTGCGACAATCTTCTCAATGTCCACTGTATCGTCAACGGTGAACAGACGGCGATAACCCTCTGGTAGTGAATTCCCGAGGACGACCCGTTTTGAGTTATGAATGAAAGCAACCGGAGCACTAATACTCAATTCGCCATTGGCACATGTCAATTCCACCGTGTGCTTTTGCACGCCGGGCATATCTGCAAAGAGATGGAATTCAGTATCCAACTCAAGGATATCCACACGTGGCGATACATAATTCGTGCGATCCGATGGTTGTGTTGTGGCGGTTGTTTCTTTGGATTTCGTCATGACTTGTTACTCCTCAATTGGTTATGAGATCATCGTTAGACGATATGAGATCACCTATTGGATTTACTTAGTTCACTTCGATAGATCGGTGTTGTAGTTCTGGCCTTTTTGAAACGGATACATGCAGTAATCCATCTCGAAGTTCAGCATCGATCTGCTCTCGATCTACGTCATTTGGCAAGTCAAAAGTGTGACAAATATCTCCAAATGCGCGTTCGTGTCGGTGAAGAACCACATCTTCTGACTCTCGTTTTCGATGTGCTTTTATGATGAGTTGGTTATCAGTGTCCACTTCCAACTCAATTGCATCTTTGGCGATACCAGGCATAGCCATTTCTATGGTGTAGCCAGTTTGGTCTTCGAGAATTCGCACGGCAGAAATGTCATCGGCATGCCGTCGACTACTGCTCGATGACAACAACCCACCAAAGACCTTTTGCATTTCATCACGCAACGAGTGCATTTCACTTTGCAGTGCTGTCCAGGGATCGTTCCATTTAATCAACATGACATTCTCCTCTCATTTCAAATTGC
>Ga0163180_10001244_pt1 | contig 14550 bp, 44 predicted proteins | sample AtlANTMetagenome_2_FD_109647 | JGI IMG/M metagenome (GOLD analysis project Ga0163180, IMG submission 109647) | Marine eukaryotic phytoplankton communities from the Atlantic Ocean - Atlantic ANT 4 Metagenome | ecosystem: Environmental > Aquatic > Marine > Oceanic | place: North Atlantic Ocean...
CATTCCATGACATCAATAACGCGAGTAGAACCAAGCATAAGCAAACGATAGTAACGCGCACCACCACGTTTTGGCTTGTAAGTCAGGGCTTTGTCAATGTCGCGTGAATCAACTTCGATGATGGTATAAACGGCATCGCCAGCAGGTGACCAGAATTGCCCATCGCCAGAAACAACGTGAAATCTACCGCTTGCAGTCGAACGGCAAGAAACAAGCTGACCAACAGACCAAAGAGGCTTTGATTTTGCGCTGTCCTTTACCTTTTCAGCGTATGGGTTGTTCATCATTTTCATGACTGAGGCTTTCGGGGGCAAAGTGGGGGCTTGGTATTGACCCAACTCTTTCATTCTATCGCGAACGACTTGTGAACGAATTTCATCTCTATGCCAAGCAATACATTTTTTTGCAGTGTTGATGTAATATCCAGCACCCAAATAATAATATGCCACCGCTATAATATCAGCTTGCATGGCTTTGTCTGCTCTCAGTTCTTCGACCCAAGCTTGATTTTCTTCTTGACGTTTTCTCAAAGTCTCAGGGCTAACCTGCTCTACAAGAACAGAAGCATATCGACGTTGACCGTCAGTTAAACGCTTCTTTTTGTTAAGAAAGCGCAGCATGTCAGACAAAACATTTTCGGCTCTTTGGCCAGTTCGACCACCAAAGACTTTGGCATTGGCGATACCTTGTTCAATCTGTTTTTGAAGAGTCACAAAATCGTTTGAAAGTTTAGACATATTTTCTCCTTGTTACCTTTATAATATAACCACCTCATAAAATAATGCGAGGACAAAAAATGTCCGTTTTTAATTTAATTTAATAATGTTGTTCAAACTTGCTTGAATGGTTCTTGTCGGGTCATTCATGAAAGCAATAAAGCAATAATTCTTAGCCCATGAAGGCATTGAAATAATAATAGCTAAACTCCCTGAGTCCTTGCAATGTTTTTTCAACGTAATTAAATCACCTATTTTCAAGCCAGTGTTGCCCATATCATCCCCACAACTAAAATAAAAATTGGAATCTTCCACCATATTTGAACATCGTCAGGCGACTCAGGAGTCAACCCATTTATTAATGCTTCCCAAAAATCATTTTTCATTTACCACCTCGCATTCATCCTTTATATAGTCAAGAGAAAACCACTGGTCAACCAGATTTCTTGGGCTGATAACCCTGTAACGATTGGTGTAGCTGCGGTCGTTCATCTCCACAATGATTCCCATGTCTTCTGGGTATTCCTTGTCCCTTATCAGGTCACCGACCTTTGGAATATAATCATTCATGAATCACCTCGACGCGGTGCATTCTCATTCGCTCAAGCGTATTGCAGGGCCATTTGACATAACAGATTTCAAAATTATCATACGTCTTGGTAACCAAACCAAGAATGTCCTTCTTCTTATGTTTTACTAATGAGCCGATTTTCATGAAACACCCCCCATTAGCTCTTTGAGTCTGTTCTCGCTATATGTGACCCTTCCATGAGTAAGGTCTTTCAGATATTCCTTGATGTATCTCCTGTGTTCCTTCTCATCGAAGACGTGCGGGGGTACGGGGGTATCCTTGGAGGATAGTATGGTATGGCCATCGTTGCCACGCCAAGAGGTTCCAACAAATAATTCATTCTTGACGTTATCTGGGAGTTCTGGGCGAATAAGATACTTTTGACCGTTTGAAGCTTGCACCTTGACTGAGCGGTGTTGTTGCCAATCTTGTGTCAACCATTTCATGACAGAGTAAGACCGCAAATTGAGGTCAGTGATGACCGCCATGACGTTTTCTTTCACATATTCATTTTTATTATAATCATATTCTTCAGCCCTGTACTGAACAAGACCACCGACATGGAAACCGGAAAGCTCAAAAGCCTTAGCGAGTTTCTGATGATAAGCTGCTGATGCCTTGACCAGCAAGTCAACAGTGCTTTTAAGGGCCGCACAGGTACGACGATTATGCCCAACCTCTCCGCAATAGGTACACTGACGAGTCTTGTTTTTTTCCTTCTTGGTTTCAATAATCTCCTTGGCTCGTAAATGTCTGTAACCAAGGCCAAGCTGTTGTCGTATCCCATAGCCTATGTATTGGTCGATTTCGATGTCGGGCTTGTCGGGATGAGCGGCATTGTATTTAGCAATCAGGTTTTTATATTCTTCATAATCTTCTGCAACTTGTGGACATCCTGATTTATTGTGTCCACTTTTGTAACATATTGAGCATCTAACGGTTCCTGTCCATGACATTTGTCACCTCTGTCTTTGGGGTTCATTTATAATATAACGTGTTCACTTGTTTTGTCACGGACAGTTTTTGTCCGTTTTTATTAATTCCAAATTTATTTTAAGTTTCGCAACCAAACGGCCATCCGAGAACAAGACTCTAAAGCCCTTACCTTTGAGAAAGATGTCTTCAGTAATGATACCAATTTGACCTTGATAATTCCAATGTGTATCTTTGACCTTAACTAAATCACCGACTTTCATCTAACACCTTCACATCTCTCGGAGTTATAAATGTATCTAATCCCGTAGCTGGGATAAAAATAGTATAGCCTGAGATAAAGTTATCTTGTCGGGAGCGATGCACCTTTTTTATCACTGCGACAAATGGTTTCTTCCATGTTCCATTCCATCCGATACCAATTAAATCACCTATTTGCATATTATCTCCAGTTCGCTGCTCCAGCAAGTTAGTTGCTTTTCGACTCGTTTTTCATCAAAGATTCTTATCCACCAGCGGTCAACGTATGGGCTAACTTTCCGCAACACTATGGCAAGGCCCCAAAGCTGATGTTCTACTAAATCACCGACCTTCATTGATGACCTCCCAATTACGCTTCATGGCTCTTTGTCTCATGACTTTTTCATATCCGCACTCAATCCACTTGACACGAACAGCAGTATCAGCATAGCCATAATCCATGTCTCCATGTTCTGGAAAGAACTTGGTGAATGGTTCACTGATTACAATAATGTATTGACCGTCTGATTTGTTTTTTAGTAAAGTTCCTTTTTTCATTTTTTATCTCCTTGATACATTAATAATATAACCAGTTCGCCAAATATGTCGAGGACAAAAAATGTCCGCTAAAAGTTATAATATAATTTTTCAATGTCATTGTAGGCGTGAACTTTTTCATGGCCGCTTTGACTTCCTATGAGCCACCTAACAACGACATGGCCGGGTCCAAACTCACCCTTTTCAGCATAAAGCAGAACACCAATCTGAACCGATGAAGATGACCACTTTGTGAAGGTAACCAAATCACCAACTTTCATTTATCACCTCCACATTATTTTCATGACACAAACTTGTATATCCTTCTGAAAGCCAATAGACGTTCCATAATTTTTTTGGCGCATCGTATGGCTCAATCACAATAGCAAGAAGTCCCTGTATCGTGGTCGGCATGACTGATATAATTAAATCACCGATTTTCATTTATCACCTCTAAGTCTGCTTTTGTTATGCAAGATGGATAACCATCTTCAAGGAAATATACCGTTATTGTGGACAAATCTTCGTCACCATCCAAGTCTAAGACTATCCCCAATTCAAATGTGCCATCAGAGTTTTCCCATTTTACTAAATCACCTACTTTCATTCTATCACCTTTAAAACATTTCTTGACACGACATCTCGGTCGCCTTCAATCCATTGGACTTCTGCTGTGCCATGAGGATAAGAACTGTGAAGCTCGACGATAACACCGATTGAGCCTCTAAACTTTACTAAATCACCTACTTGCATAGTACCTCCAACCACTCGATAGTCAAACTCATCTTTTCGCCTGACATGCCGATGAGCTTACAATGGCCATATTTGCTAATACTGGTTACCACAAAAATCTTTCCAACTGGCTTATTTGTCGATGTTTTGACCTGCTTGACCAAGCTTCCTTTCCTGACCCTGTGTCCGTATAGCCACTCAACGGAATAGCCATAGTGTTCCATGTTTCTCAAATTGCGCTCTACTTGCATATCAACTCCAAAAAGTAGGACGTTAGTTGGTCTGTTGTACCATCAACATAAAGAACATGGTAAAACACCTCCGTTATACCCATTTGGGTTATTTCCTGTATCTTGGTGATGAGGCCAAGGTCATTGAATTGTGTGTCTCTAACTAAATCACCGACTTTCATTTATCTCTCCTTTTCATACATATAATATAACTGATTGATGAATTATGTCGAGGACAAAAAATGTCCGGTTAATTAATAATTGGTTGTAAGTCACTTTCAAAAAGCCAGATATAATCATTCCCAGCCATGCATCGATAATATGTCTCTTTCTCACCCCTGCCGCCAGCTTTTATAACATCGTGCTTGAAACCAACGATAATCATAGGATACAGCCAACCATTCCATTTTACCAAATCACCTACTTGCATACCAACTCCAAGTGTCTTTCAAAAAACCAAATGTAATCTTTACCAACCAAACAACGATGATATGGTTCTCGCTCACCAGCAGGGGCAGACCCATTATTTACCATCTTGATAAGCACAATGATGCCAATTTGGTTGCTTTCCTTGTGTCTTATTAAATCACCTATTTTCATTACGACACCTCGAAATCAGACCGACTGGAACATTTTGCTGAGTTCCGTCAGTAACATGAACAGTAGCTCGCGCTCGGACGAGATCGTATTTCAAAAGTATTCCAATTGCTTCGATGTCGCCGCTGTTGCGATATGTATGGATGCAGACCAAATCACCGATTTTCATTTATCACCTCTGCGCCTACAGCCGCCAAATCATGCTTCGTCCATGTAATCTCGCCAATCTCTGTAGTCAAGAAAGAGTATTTGTGGCCATCGGTCCAAGTACACAGACCAAGCCATTCAAAACAAGTCGTGCCTTCTAAGTAATCCACAGAAATCAAGTCACCAACTTTACATTTGAAGAAATTTTCCATTTTCACCTCGTTACATTAATAATATAACCAGTTCAGCAAATACGTCGAGGACAAAAAATGTCCGGTTAATTAATAACTTTAACGAGCATAGGAGAATATGATCTTATGGACCCATCCATCAATCTAACTTTGACTTCTCTAATGCCACGCCAAGACATGATGCTAATTATTATTCCAAGATACTCAGCATCATACTCAACACCAGCATGGACTTTAACCAAGTCACCGATTTGCATTACAGTGACCTGATTCTATCATTGCCATCGCGGTACGTCCAAACCAGCCTTGGAGTTGCCAAGCGATGCCAGTATCAATTAAGTGTTGCCAAGCTGATATGTAGTGTTCTTCGCTATCCGCTTCAATAAAGCCCTCTGCTATTCCTATTGCATTGTAATCATCCATGCTTATCTCCTTTTTTAAATCAATGTAATATAACTTAGACATCTCGTATCATACTTGTAAATAAATCGTAACCAATCCAGTATTGATCTTCTTCTCCGACCCATTGTAATAAAACTCTTTTCCTATATTCTTCGCGTTGGCAGACAACTTCCAGAACTAAACATAATTTATTTCCAACATAATATAAATCACCAGCTTTAACTTGCTCATTTCTTTTTGTCATTCTCTGTTCAGCCTCTGGTAATAAATATAAACCAGATTCAACAATGAATTTTATATTAGAAAACAACTGTTATTTACTCCCTTGTTCGTATTGGTAAATGACTTTTAAATCTCTAAAATACGTCCATATAACAAAATCTGGGTTGTACCAAACGAGACACTTGCCGCAATAAGACTCCAAGACCACACCGGGGGTCTTGTCAGCATCACAATGGTCAACGACAACATCGCCCCTTTTAATCATCCAGTTTCCAAGTTTTCTTGAAATACAACCATGATTTGTCCGCTATATGCTTTGTTTCATACACCATGGGGTCCGCAGGGGAGTGGGGTAGTAGGATACCGTAGTACCCTATATCAGAACGACTCAGTGAATCAAATCTTTCAACAATAGATTTTGTAATTTTAAATGGATTTTTTAATTTTCTTTTAGCCATAATGTTAATCCTCAATTTTTTGTTTTAATATATGTTCAAGTTGTTTCAAACTATTAATAATCTCAATCGTTTTGTTATATATTTCTGGTTCGTCAACATGATTATATTTTAATCTATGAATTTCAACCCAAAGTTTCTTAACCATGAGATAGGTTTTATCGTACATTCATTCAATCTCCCCTCACCCAGTTTAGTATCTCCCTTATGTATGTAGGCGGAACAAAAATGGTAACCACTCTCCACCCCATAAATTTAGGGGGAAGTCGTTTTTTCCACGCATAAGAATCTCGCTGCTCTGATGGCACCTCAACATAAACAGCAACATGTTTCCCAGCCCCATCACCTCCGAATTTAACATCAAAAGCGTGATCCGTGCATGAAACTAACTCCTTCATTAGAGCCTCTCTCGCCTCATTCTCAGGGGCTTTCTCGCCCCTCCAGTATAGATTAGCCATGGGTCACCTCCTCCCCGTATATGCGGCAATCAACGCGGCTTACGAGGATCTTTGTGCCTCCCGCCATAACTATTACATCATCATCATTAGGTATAGCAACCACCAACGCGGGGAACCCATGTAGGGTAGTACCGTTTGGAACGACTGCTTCGTCATTGACATAAACTAAGTCACCGATCTTCATGCTTGTCTCCATATTTTAAATGTTCATAAACAGGCACGCCAGAAGGAACCTCTCCCCCAATCATACCGCCATGTTTTGTTATAATAAGATATACAGTATTCACTGGGACATAACCATATACTGTCTTTGTTGGTTTGTTTGGTTCCTCCGCATAATCTACGAGCAAGGGTTCAACTTGCGATGGGTATCCCACCTCTACCTCATGGTATCTCGCACCATTAATTCGTGGAGAACAATAAGCAGTTGAACTTGCTTGGACAGACATCGTAAAGCCATCTTGGCATGTTACTCTTTTATATTTTTTCATTCAGTACCTCCAAGTCTTCTTTTAAGAACCATAACTGCATAGCATTAGAAGGGCACAGAACTCTAACGCGGTCATAAAATCCATGATAGTATTTTTTTACACCAAGGATAACATAAAACCTTTTATTGTCTGAGCGATGATGAACCAAGTCGCCTTTATTCACTTTTTAAATCCAATCGAAGTTGTAGGTTTTTCTTGCTTCAAAGCAGCTTTGGCTTGTGGCATCAGAACACCCACCGGGGGGGTTGCTGAAGAAAGCAAAAGTACGTTTGCTACCTTTGTTACAAGAGAGTCGCTAATGTTGATTTTAATTGTTATTTCATTATTGTTTTCCATTTTGCCTCCACGGTATACATATTATAACCCATCACAAGCATTTGTCAAGGTTTATTTTTTTAATATCTGGTGGCGTGACCCAGAGATCATCTACATCTCCTGATCGCACACAACAGAAAAGATCTTTTTTTTCAATTACAATTGCAACTTTAAGCAAAGGGATTCCTGCTTTTTTCATCGAAGAATAAAACTCTTCATCAAATAATACTAAATCACCAATTTCCATTTTGTTCTCCGAATTATATATTAATTTAACAACTTATAAAGTTTTGTCAACAACCTTTTTCATAAATTTTTTAACTGTGATGAATTTTTCTTTTGTTGTGAGAGAGTAGACCATAAAGAATTCATTTAATTTATAAACACATGGTATTGTCGTGGATACTATAACACACAATTTTATTAAATCAGAATCGTGTGGAGTATCGACAAGCACCAAATCTCCTTTGCTATAATTTGTCTTTTCTTTTCTGTAGATCATACTTGTTCTTCTGTTGTTTCGATTTCGCACGGTTCGGCCTCTTGTATTATTTCGACCGAGCCGTTATTTATCAAGCGCGTTAAAGTCTCATGTCCCATTACGGTTATACCACCATCAAAGTAATAAATTTCATAGTTAAACCGCCATTGTATAATAGCGACAGCGGCCTCTAAGGTCCCGGACTCAATTGTTCTATAAATAACACCCAGTTTTCCCATATCTTTTAAGAGTGTGCCAATCTTATAACGTTCCTTTGTCATCAACAAATAATCCCTTTATGAAATCATGATCATAGTCTTGAATTTTTTGGACATGAACGGCTGTTTCGACCAATTCAGGAAACGGATTAACACTTGACATCCCAACGGACACAGCCGACAATACGCCAATGGCGCGGCCCCAAAAATCAAATACAACAGAACCTGATGAGCCGGGCAATGCAAAGCTTTGCACCAGCAATTTATAATTAGTATCTTTTGAAACAAACCCTTTAAACAACGATTTGCCTAAATCTTGTGGAAATCCAGCATAATAAATAGTTTTCCCGGTTAAGTCATTACTGCGGTTGACCCGAAAGGATTTTGCTTTTATTGTGGACAACTCTTTTTCGGTTACTAAAATGGCGAGGTCTCGGATTGGGTCAATATGAATCGGCTTCAAATTTATAAGCTCATCACCATCAAGTATATAAGTTTCATAAGGGTGATTAATAACATGAGCGGCAGTAAGAATAAATTTATATTTACCGGATTTAAAATAATTCCCAGAACCATGCCCAAGCATGGTTCCTTTGCTCATAACAAGAATCTTGCCGCTTGATTGGAGTGGTGTTCTGCATGATATCGCTTTTGATGTCTCGGCTTGTTCAAATGTAATAGCCGTCCGATCTCTTGTATCCTCAACGGTTATCATGCATGATAAGAAAAATAAAATGTAAAACATAAAGCCACCCCCCATTAATAACTATAGAGAGCTTTAGTTAAAACGGAAAGTGGCTATATTATTTTATATTACTTGGTCTTTATCTCATTTTTTTGGCCAAAAAATAATTTCTATTGTATTGTCTTCGCTGTCTTTCATGTAAACGTATTTACTTCCATCGCGGTGCTCTTTTATATCTTCGCTTGGTATATCTTCAATCTTGTCAACTTTAAAAGCTATGTGAGGGGGATGTTGAGTAGGTAGGGTCAGTGCGAGTCTTGTTGAGCCAATCTTTAAAAGAGCCCATGTTTCATCCATATAATGAACCTCCGCATTTAAATTTGCCCGATACCAACATACTGCTCTGTTTAAATTTTCAACATTTAATGCAATATGATCGAATTTAAAATCAATTTTTTCATAACACTCTTGCATCTTACCACTGCTCACCTTGCGATCCCCAATCGCGAAACTTATCCTCGCCGCCGCGTATTTTCCAATCAGAGTCAATAGTCAATTTGCTACTGATACCTCCTCTTGGATTGCATACCATAACCAACCTCAATCTTTCGGGTTTATAAGTGTTCACCATATCATCATAAATGACATTTATTAATCTCTCGTAAGAAAAGATTTTACTTCTAAAGTGGTAGATATAATCTTTTAAAGATTTTAACTCAATAATCTTGTCACTTGCATAAAAAGTAATATATAGTGTTGCAAAATCTGGTTGGCTTCGCGTTCCTTCAAAGGTTAACTCAGGGACTTTTATTTTTGTTTCATAGGCACTTCTGCTTGGGTTTGGGATCGCTTTCAAAATTGAGCGGTCTGACCATATTCTCTTTTTCTTTTTTACATTTTTATCAAAAACTTCCATTTTTTCCTCATATTTTGTTAACAAGTTTTTTGGAGATAATAAAATATCCTCCAATAGTAGGGTGCCTGAGTTTAACACTCTCTTTGAGCACTTCAATCACAGTCATGATTTGATAAGAATCATCTCTGGTACTTTTAACTTTCACCTTGTCACCCGACTTCATAATATAGCTCCCTCATCTGATAAGGTTGGCGCGGTGCAATATTCGCGGCACCTTTCCATAGACACAAATCGGCAAACTAATAAATCTTTACCTTCTCTATCATAAATGTGAGTACCCCAAAGCAAATTGGGGTATTTTTTTATATATTGTTCCCAATCATTTTGATGAATCTTTTTCAAAATGAAATCTTCTTTCGACCAAGAAGGCCAATTTAATGTAGGAACTTCATCTATTTGATGAACCATGATCACTCCGCATTTCGATAATTATTTGCACAAAATGCGCAAAAAGCCAAACACACAAGTGCCCAAAGCCAGTTACCTACATAGAATGCTTGGATGGCAAATGCGCCATTTAAAATGGCACAAGCTAAACTTAGTCTTTTTGATGCTAAAAAATTCATATTTTCTCCTAAGATGGTGGAGGATAGGGGAATCGAACCCCTGTCCAACGCAGCTAAGATTAGAGTCATTCACAGGCTTGGTCGGTTTTCTATCACAACTCCGACAAAGATAGGCAGTTTTAAAACGATGCTTACTGCCCTGTTGCACCGAGTTTTTTGATTTTTACAACTTATCTGTTGGTTTGCTCCACTTGGACAGATGGTGTGGAGCGACCACCTGATTAAGCAGCTAAGGCTACTTCTTCAAAAAACAAATTATTGTTTGCAATTATTAAGTTTGAACTTTTAAGGTTGTATCTTACCTACCTGCACTCGTCCTCCGAGTTCTACGCTGTCGAAACCATGTAACCCCCGTTATTTACAGCAACATTCGCACTTACAAGGTGCGTTGCAACCGCAGCATTCACAATTTTCCATTTTTGAGCCCTCCTAAAGTAATTAGTTAACTCATGTATAGAATCTAACATGTCTGTTTAAAATAGTCAAGTTATTTCTTTGTCTCTCGACCATAAATATCTTGAAGTCTGACGACATCATCGATCTCCGGTGTTGAAACCTCAATTAATCTTACATAACCTTCATTTGGAGCCACAAAACGATGTATGGTTCCCGGCTTTATGCGATAGGATTCGCCTGTTTCTAATATTTTAATTTTTTCAGCTTGATTATTTTTAGACTCATCCATTCCAAGCTCTAAGATAAGCAACCCCTGTAGTACATAAATTGTTTCGTCTTTAACTTCGTGATACTGTCTTGACAGGGATTCACCACGATTTATGTGCAAAATTTTGCCGAGATATTTTTCGTTGATGGCCCATCTAATTTCGTGACCCCAAGGCTTATCTACCTTCATCATTAGAGACTCCTAAATAATCAATTAAATCTGTACATCCACCAATCACATGTTCTGCTTTCAAATCTGTATCAACTTCAACGACAATTGGAACAGTCGTCATGTTGTATTCTTCTTTCCAGTAATCAATTAGCTCTGGTGAATGTTCCATTTCGCAAAACATAAAGTTAAGACCCTCTTCTTTTAAAACCTCACAAGCCTTGCAGCACCATGGGCAAGTCTCTCTTCCCAATATTTTATAATATTTCATTTTAACCTCTTAAAATTTTTCTTTTGTTATTAAATATCTTGCTCTCAACATCATCTGGTGACCCAACAACAACTATCTCCGAAAAAGTAGCACTGTTTTCATTAATTTTAATTTTTGTAAAAGAGATGTTTTTATCCAAATCCAAATTCATTTTACCTTCGCGGAGGTCACTCTTGGTTTCATAGTGCTCTGACATGAACACAATGTGTTTTGGATTCAAATAGACGTTTGCAAGTTTATATTCATTATAGCCATGTTTAATTATTTGAATTAGTTTGACCATTTTCTTCCTCCACTATTCTTATATTGTTTATTTCAACAATCCAATTTTCACCGTTTTTATTTATTATACACTCTCTTGAATCTTTATATTTAATAAAAATAGCCATACTTGGCTTTTCTGTTACATTATATCTATTAGGAGAATCAAGACGGTCGAGACAAAATAAATTTACATTAGAAGGTATTCTAATTAAATCTCCGGGACAAAACATCATTCCACCTCAGTAGGCTCTTGGGCGAGAGGCAAATCGGGCTGTTCTGGTAGTGAATTAAGGCCAGCAAAAATGTTTGCAACTTCAGCCAGTTCGCCATCCACACTGGCCAAGTCTTTTCTCAAATTGTCAATCACAGTTTCAAGATACGGAGATGACTCCTCATCAGTTCTTAAAAGAACGATGGCGGCCTTTATAACATCAGGCATGTTTGTTATTTTTTTATTAATTTTATCTAACATATCGACAAGCTTGTCAGGGACATCATCAATATCCACAAGCTGTGTTAATCTTACTTTCATTTTCTACTCCATTGTTAAAAAGAAAACATTGCTTTATAAATTGTGGCAATAACCAAACCAATAATGGCTGTTGTCATTGTCCATTGAATTTTGGCTTGAGATTCTTTCCATTGCTCAAGAGCACGCAAGCGAGCATAAAGGCCAGAATCAGGGTTATAAACAGCTTCTTTAATTTTTTTAACATCTTCTAGCATCTCGTCTTGTCTTTCGGACATTCTTTCGATTTGTCCTTTAAGGTCCATTATAGCTTGGGTCAAATGAGATATATCGTGATTAGTCATAAAGTGTTCCTCCCCTCGCAAACATAAATAGTATTATTGTGAAACAATAGCATACCCTGTGGTCAATAATGTTGAAGCAACTGACACAGCATTTTCCAAGGCGCACCGAGTCACTTTTGCGGGATCAATGATACCTGACTTAGTAAGCTGCTTTACGGCATTGTCATTAAAATCATAACCTTCACCTTCATTAGCCGAAAGGACCTTGTTTACAATTAAATCAGGAGATAATCCTGCGTTAATGGACATTTGCCTAAGAGGTTCTTGTACTGCTTCTAAAATAATATTTGCACCTGTCTCTTGATCGGAACTATCTGTGGGTATGTTTAAATCTTTAATAGCATGTATAAGGGCCGATCCACCGCCAGAAATGACACCCTCTAATTGAGCAGACCGAACAGCCTCAAGAGCGTCATCAATTCTATGCTTCTTTTCAATCATTTCCACTTCTGTTGCTGCGCCAACTCTAATGACAGCCACGCCGCTTGCAAGCCTTGTTACTCTTTCTTGCAGCCTTTCACATTCTTTGATGTTTTCTGTATTTTTGATCTCTGTTTTAAGAGAATCAATTTGCTTGTCAATCTCTGCTTGATTGCCTTTGCCACCCACAATGGTAGTCCATCGTTTATTAATAGTAATGCTCTTAGATTGACCAAAGTGTTTTAAGCACACATCTTTTAGTTGCAAGCCATTTTCTCTCGTTAAAAACGTTGCTCCTATAGAGGCACACATATCTTTCATAATGTTTCGACGCTCTTCTCCATACCTTGGTGCTTTAACGGCTGCCACTTTCAATGAGCCTCTAACAGTATTCATAATTAATGCAGCTAAAGCTTGGCTCTCCACATCGCTAGCGATGATCACCAATGGTCTGTTTTCTCTTGCTGTCAATTCAAGAGTGGGTAGTATTTGTTCCACAAATTCTATTTTTTCATCTGTGGCAAGGATGAGTGGGTTTTCATAATGTACCGTTCCGTTTCTTTCGTCTGTGACAAACGCAGTTGCAAGATACCCAGAATCAAAACGAAAACCCTCTATTAAGTCCAAAGACGTTTCGGTAGATTTTGCTTCTTCAACAATTACAGATCCGTCTTTACCGGTACAATGAATTGCTTTTGCAATCAATGATCCTATTTGTGTGTCGTTGTTAGCAGATATAGTTGCAATATGTTCTATATCCTGTTCACTCTGTATTGGACGCGACATGTTTTTAAGACGCTCAGTAATTGCTCCCGTAGCTTTATCCATGCCTCTTTTAATTTCATTGGGAGAGGCACCCGCGACGATATATTTTTGCGCTCTTGTGATAATACCCCTTGCCAATACAGTTGCTGTTGTTGTTCCATCGCCAGCACTGATTGCAGATTGTTCTGCTGCTTGTTTGACAATTTGTACCCCAACGTTTTCAAAAGGATCTTCTAAAGTAACAAATTTAGCAACAGTTACACCATCTTTCGTAATGACAGGAATATTTTGTTGCTTGTCGTAAAGAATAACATTTCTTCCTTTTGGACCGAGAGTGCTTCCAACGTTATCGGCCAAAGTGTTAACCCCTTTAAGTATTTTGGCACTAAGAGTTGCACCATCATCATAATGTTTAGTCATTCGTCCTCCGTTAAATTTAGACTATTATATTATAACCACTTTTTTATTACTTGTCAAGAACTTTCTTTACAAGAATTGATATCAAATGCTTCAAATGCAAACTTGGCACCGCTGGATAGATGCGTTTGCATATCTGTAAACGCGGTTTGCTCAAGACTAGAAACATACGCCATTAGTTTTTCTTTTAGACCTCCGAACCAAGCATCAAGAGCCATGAGAGATTCAAAAACTTCACCAGCGTTCTTCTTCAGAGTTTCGTTGAATCCTTCAATTGAATAGTCGGTTCCAAATGACACGGTGTGTTTGTCTCTAACGCTGGCTTCAAGCTGTTTTAAATTTCCACCAATTATATTATTTGTTTCAGATAAGTTGTAATGTGGAACACCGTTGAATTCAACCGAACCAGCGGTTCCGATTACATCTTCTTTTGTTATTTCAACAACAGTTATTTTGAGAGATCTTACTGTTTCTCCTTTCTTTTCACCTTTGCTAAAAAACATGTAAAACAATTTATCAACAATCGGAGAAGTTGTCCAATATTCAATTCCTTCGGCTTCGGTGTGCTCTGTGTGTCCTAGTTGTTGAACCCTCACTTGTTTAGTAAATTTTCCGGGACGGGCTGGAACTTTAAGAACTTTTATTTGTTTACCTTCTTTGCTACC
>Ga0163180_10001248_pt1 | contig 14537 bp, 6 predicted proteins | sample AtlANTMetagenome_2_FD_109647 | JGI IMG/M metagenome (GOLD analysis project Ga0163180, IMG submission 109647) | Marine eukaryotic phytoplankton communities from the Atlantic Ocean - Atlantic ANT 4 Metagenome | ecosystem: Environmental > Aquatic > Marine > Oceanic | place: North Atlantic Ocean...
ACGTACTTCTTTGCGTGAGGTGTTAATGAGAGAAAAAAATTACAACTGGAGATATCTTCAGGGAATGAGAACAGTTACGGATGATGTGTATTGTACTACGCTAGGCTTACCTTCATCCCTAGCCCACACCCCTGAGATCAACGAGTGCTTTATAGCAGAACAAGAGAACCCCGAGAGGGCCCGTCAAGAGATAAGGGTCTTGATGGCCAACCGGGGTATATTACCAAAGGATTATTAATTATGGAAGAAATAAAAGAACCAAGGATGATTCATTATAATTCAGCAGCATTATTAGGGATGGATGTAACAGACCAAGAGGTATGTATGACATTAAATCTACCTTTAAGTTATGCAAATACCCCTGAAATAAATAACGCTGCTTTAGAAGTTGTATTTAGAAGAAATATAAATGATATGATGGAAGGCGGAATGACTCAGGAAGAAGCTACTAAAGAAGCTATCAGACTAAGAAAAGATGCTCAGAAACTAAATGCTAAACTTAGAAAGAATCTTAAAGTATAAAATAAAAAATGCCCCGAAGGATAATAGTATTCCTTCGGGGCATTTTTGTTTTATTTTAATGGAGATTAGTTAACCATCTCGTTTGTTTCTGAAGCTTATTAAAGAGTTCATGAACTTTACCAGGCCTTCTTTCCCCAGTTTCATCGTCTATATATCCCATTATTTCATTAACTCTAGAGGATACAAAAGTAGCTGAACGCATACCTCCTCTATCGGTAAGAATATAATTTCTTTTAGGTACTTCTCTTGGTAATAGTCTTTCATTCTCTTCCATCATTTGTAGTAGTCTTTTAAACTCCCACTTAGTAACTTTCTTGTTACGTCTAGCCGCCATATTGTGTTTAAGAGGGCGTAGATAACCATGATCTTCTGCTGCTTTAAGTATTTCTTCTGCTCTATCTCTCATATCTTGTCTAATATCTGCATTAGTTTTTTCAGAACCATCATTACTTACTCTAGTTCTAGATAATTCATAAGGAGTAAAGAAATCATCTGCTTCTAATTGAGCCCATATAATATCAAAGTATTCAGTTACACCTGGGAAATTTATACTTCCATTAGGGCGAAAAGAAAAACCCATTCCCATTCTTCTTAGAGCATCTCGGCTCTCTTCTAGGCTATCAGGATTCCAGAATATCCTAGTAGTACCTATATCGACTACCGAAGCAATATTATCTCCTGCTTTAGTTCCATCTGGGGGAGCATAAGTATCTGTTGATTTATATCCGTCATATAATTTTGTACTTTGAATTGGTACATCTATTTCTTGGTTATTTTTATTTATTATTTTTCTAGTCTTTGGATTCTCTCTTTTAATAAACTTATTTCGTAATCGTTTTGGCTTATCATATTTTATTAAGTTACCTTCATTATCATATTCTTCTTCAACAAATTGTGTATCTGGTAATTTGTCATCAACAAATTGACGTAGGTTTGACATATGTTCTCTAAAGGCATACCATACTTGTTCATGTATTTTAGGTGCATTAAGCGCCATCCAAGGATAGGCTATATTATTATAAGCATTAAGGATCTTTAAGGTAGAGCCTGCTGTTGTGATCATAGCATCATGGATACTGAGAACAGGTAAAGGGGCTCTAGAAGGAAGATCAGTAGGCTCAGGGAAAAGTGTATTTTTAATAGTAGCTTTGGGAGGATCTCCTTGAGCTATAACACTAGCTAAAGCCATTAGACCAAAGTCCATTGATTGAATAAAATTAACGTTGGCTCCGTTCTGCATTTGAGAACCTATAACATTTATTGTATCTTTATTATGACCTTTTACTTTACTAAGCATAGCCATTGATTGACTACCTTCATGAGTATTAGTTTTAATAGAGGCTACTGCAGGGTCTTGTATTATTTTTCCTTGTTTACCTATAGTCCAACCACCTAGGGCTCCAGGAGAACCCGCAGTAAGTTCACTTCTAGATACTTTTGCTTGTTGTAACCCGGTATGTGGATCTAACCAAGTTGCTACATCATAAGTATTAACCCAATTATCTGCTGACATAACTAAAGGTTCGTCAGGAAGAACACCAGGCATTATAGTAGGTCCTTCGGTTTTACCCATAATATTAAAGAAAGATTTATAGAATGCGGAATAGGTTAATAGTTTACCCATAGCTCTTTGGGCACCTACATTCATTATCTGAGCCATATCTCTTTTTAATTGTATAGTAGCATCAGGTATAGCTTGTCCTGTTTCAGTATTTGCAAACTTACCATGGTTATCATAAGCGTCCTTTAAATCTTTAGCTAGATGAGGCATAGCAGACAGGATATTAGCTGCCTCAGTAAACATCATTCGTACTGCTTTACCATATAAAGCAGCTACAGTAAGCTCTCTAGCATATACTTTAGGGGCATCAATAGATTCATCAGCCTTCATACGATTAAAGAATTCTTCCCATGCTTGTATAAGTCTACCATCATCGGCTCTATTAGTTAATACTTTTCTAACATCTTGATTTACTTGAGCAAAGATCTGTTCTCTCATATCTTTGAATAGATAGCCCTCTTTACCAGTTGCGGCTCCGTCGGGTAATACTCCCAAGAGGGCCGCCACTTCGGAGTCTCCCATGACCAGAGAGATTAAGGCACCATTAGACATCCTTCCGTCTTGTTCAAATATATAAGTGAAGTTATGAATAAAACTTTTATTTGGATTAGCAATAGCATCAGCCATTTTATCTTCTATAGGTGCTAACTCTGATATAATAGTAAAGGGATATTGCCATTCTCCTTTACCTTTTAAGAATATCTTTTCTAAACGAGGATCTAATTCTCCTAGATCAGCTAGAGTTTCTTTAGCAGTAGTAAGAACATTTCCTTGTTCATCAAAGTTTGCATCAGGAAATAACTTATTTATTTGTCTAGATAAATTAATATAATCTTTTTTATTTCTTATTGCATATTCAATTACATCTATAGGTTGCCCAAACTCCCAGGGAAGACGGCTTCTATCCTCTAGTTTCATTATATGATAACCTAGAGCATAATAGTAATCTAATAAAGCACCCATAGTAGGGTCCTCTCTATGTAATTTTTCTAGCTTTTTCCCTACACTTCTACCAAACATTCTTCCTACAGCTGAGGTGGTTAGTATGTCGTTAGCGATTCTAAGTACAGAGGCATCATCGATATTAGATTTATTTGTTTTTTGATTAAATTTAATATTAAGAGGAGTAGAATTAGCAAAGGCTAATGTGGATCTAATCAAAGCTTTGTTATTATAATAATTTAAGTCTTCAGCATAAGGAAAAAGTCTATTAGTAGGATCAGATAAGTAATGAAACACATATCTAGTTTTACCATCCATTGCTCTAGGCATAATTCTCTCTGCAATATCTCTACCGATATTATCTATATTGTGAGAGATCTCTGCGGAGGCAGAATCAGAACCTCTCTCTGAAGCGTATTTCTTAAAATCAGATTCAGCTACCTCTCCTAGATTAGCTGCTAAAGGATTCTGCATAAATTCTCCTGTCTTAGCTTTATCTCCTCCTAATACTTTATCAAACATCCATCTCAAAGCATTCAATGCTCTTTGATTTACTTTTATTCCTGTGTTATTTCTTAAATGTACAGTATTTTTACTTGTATTTCCTTTAACTCTTTTAGCTTTTCCTTTTTTATCAAAAATTATAGGAGCTAAATCACCTGCTATTCTATCTCCTCCTGGCACAGGGGCTAGGCTAGCTTTAGGAGGGGAGTTATCTGATCTACCTCTCCTATTAGGAAAATGTATCATGGAAACCATACTTAAAGCAGAAACATTTTTACTTCTAGAAGGTTTGTAGTTAAATTCATTAACATCTACTTCTTGAGGGAATACTTCATCTTCTCCTTCTTTTCTTTTACCTACTCTATTAGGCTCTACTTCAGCAAAAGGATTTAGAATAGTATTCATTGGTAGAAATCTACCATACTCATCTTTACCGAACGTAATCCAACCTTTTCTAATCCAATAATGTAGGACAATAGCTGCAGCCAGTCTTCTAGCTTCTCTATTTCCCCCTTGGCTTATATCAGGTCTACCCGCTACTCCTCCTGTAGGAGTACCTATGGTTAACGCATCAACAGCTACATCTTCAGGATTATAAGGGTTTAATATATCGAAAACATTATCTCCGATCCAATCAAGTAGATAGTTTAGATAGGGCTGAGTAGCATGATCAGCCATTAATCCTTCAGATAATTTATTAATTGTTGTTCTTAATTCCTTAGAGAATAAACCTTTTTTAACTTCTGGATCTATAACCTCAACAAAATTAGGTAGTTTAGATATATCACTATTATATTGCTCTTGCGATCTTGGCCCCATAGTTCTCTTATCTTCATCTGCTGATGTAGCTTGTCTATGAAAAGCTTTAGTACCAACGTCTTGATATAATGCAGCTAAAGTTGCTGTCATTGCACTTGATAAAGCATCTTTATTTTCTCTGTTTACATTAAAAGCCCCTCGAATAAATTGATAAGCTGGTAGAGATGTACCATTAGGTCCCATTATTGGTTGATCCATAAAATGATCAGCTTTATATGTTTGTTCGTATTGAGAATAACTATCAGGCCCTTCAATTATATTACCGTCTTTATCTAAGGCTTTCATAGGTCCAGATTGATTAGTCCTATGATATCTTTCTGCTTCTTCAAGTGCAAATCTTATTTCTGCCTCTGTCCTTCCGAATGCTGCTATAACATTATTATCACTATGAAACAAATCTTCATTATCAGTAAGAGCTTTATGTGGTATAGCTCCTTTTACTTCTAAATCTCTAGCTTTATCTTCTAGCCCTGCTCTTATCCGAGCTTCAGGAGATAAAAATCTTTGTACAAAAGGAGGTAATGGAGCCTCAGGGTTATTAAGGCTTCCATCTTCTAATTGAATTCTACCTTTAGCCCACAAGTCTCTGTATTTAATAGCTCCTTGAACTTGTTCATCAGTAGCTAATCTAAAATCAGGTAAAGGGTCATCACTTACTTGCCAAGGAGCATCATTCCTTATTGCATCTAGTCGTTTACCTTCTTCATGTTTAGCTTGCATAACAGGATCAGTATAAAAATCTCCCACATAACTATTTTCAAGCTTTTGTCTTATAATTCTAGCTTCATCTTCAGCCTTATCTCTATCTGCTAAAGCACGCTCGGTTGGAGTTAAATTTTCTTGTTCTCTAGGTACATCACGGAGAGGTCCTACATCTGTTGTTGTTCCTCTATCTGATCCCGCACCAGGTACAGGAAGAAAATCAGCGAGAGGGTCTACCCGCTTTTTTATTTCATCAGGTATATCTACTTGTTCTAATTCGTTTAATTTTGTTCTATTAGCAAATATATCTGCTATAGAAGCACCTCTACCGCCCTTTTTAATACCCATTTAATTTACTCCTAATATTTTTTCTGCATATTCTCTTGCGGGTTTAATATCACCTACAAAAGGTAATGTTCTAGCTACTCTTTTCTTAAATCCTTCAGCACTCCTAAGATTATATAGGGGATCTCTAGGTTCGAATATATAATCACTTACTAAATTAAGGGCTGGAGACTCTCCTACAATACTATCATAAAGATTTTGGAATGGATCCATATTCCTTTGATTTTGATAGTTTCTTTCTATGGCATCCAGTATCATAGAAGGAGTACCTGTCCAACCTGAATACTTAGCTGCTCTCCAAGTTGCTGTATTTAACCAACGAGGTTCCTCCTCGTCCTCATCATCTAACCAAGGGGCTTTCTCACCATATACAATAAAGTCTTTCATGAGCATACTAAAATAAGCCATAAGATATGCTAACATAATTGCTTTAAAAGTACCATAGGCCATACCAGGAGGCCCTCTTCTAATATATAATCTCCAAGTTTGACGTATATTATTAGCAGTAAAGTGAGCTATAAATCTTTTAAACTGGGTAAATAATCTTAAAGCAGGATCTTCTAATATCCTAGGCACTGAACCAGGTTCTGGCCTTACAGAGAATTCATCAGTAAAATTTGTCATACCAATTCTATATTGTTTTCTTAGGGTTTCTAAAGGCCCTGGTTCTAGGACTGCTTTTAACTCGTCATAGGTAGGAATAGAATTAGTAAAATCTAAGCCAGTATCAGCTAATCTATTTAATATAGGCCTTATTCTTTGATAATCTACTCTATAATAATTTAAACGATCTCGAGCCCAACGTCCTGCATTAGTAGTATATCCTAACTCTGCATCTTGCTCTACTAACGCCATCATTTTAAGAATAGATTCCCAAGCTAAAGCAGATCGAGCAGACCTGAATGCCATTGTCTGACCTTCTACCTGATTAATCCTGTAGAAAACAGTATTAGCAGTCTTATATTTTTTAGAGTTAGTGTTAGCACCTTCTAGATAGGCAATATCACTTCTGATAGCACCCATTAAAACTAATCTATTAAAGTCTTCATCTCCTATTCTTCTTTTTTCTTTTTCTAAATTAAATTTCTTAAAGGTAACGGCATCAGCTAAAGCAGTAATATCCGAATATAAACTCTTAAAATAAGTTCTGAATAAAGGTTTTGTATACTTCCAAAACCATTTGCCTTCCATTCCTATAACACCGTTAATACCTTCAACAGTATTAGCAGCTAGGTTAGAGTCCATAAACACTAAGGTGCTAGCAAACATAGCATTCTCTTGAGCCCATCTTACAGTAGGACTTTTAATATTTCTATAACTACCTTGAACCATATTGATATAATCCAAGGACATTTGTGCTAGCTCGGTTCTCTTTTCTTTACTAATCTCTCCTTCTTGCACTGCCTTATTAAGATAATGTCCTATTACCTCTCCATCAACACCAAAACCACCTAAGACACCTACGTCTTGAGCAAGAGAGTTTAAGCTGGATTGTAGTGTATCATAAAAATCTTCAGAAACATAAGGCAGGAATTCTTCGTTAGTGAAAACTCCGGCCTGTTGAAGAGCCATCTTATCTAAGATAGGTAAGTGCCCTGTCTCTATTTTTCGAACAAGATCATCTATATAATCATCAGTAAAGTTTTCCCATACACCAGGATTTTCACCAAAGGCAGGTTGTTTCCATTTAGCATTCTTTAAAAGCATCCTAAACTTCTCATCAATTCTTCTAGGATCAATGTAATTAGGTTTAATAAAATATTGACCTCTTTCTAAAAGAGTTAAATTAAAATTACCTAGTCTTTTCTGATCTATATTCCTTGCTTTAATCTCTGATTTTACTGCCTCACCTAAAGGAGCTAGGATTTCCTGTCTTACAAAGAGGGCTGCCTGTTTAACTTCAGGATTTGTTATAGCCTCAGGGTTTTGTAATAATTTAAATATTTCTCTAGTATCTCTAACTTTAAAAATCTTTTTCAGATCTGTCTTAGAAGGAATCATAGACATCCAGTTAGAAGCCAGTTGTTTTTGATCTTGAGGTACAGTTAGTCCCACGGAAGAACGGATAGCTCCAAATAAGTCTGCTATCTTAGCTAAATTTTTTCTAACTTTTCCCGAGGCTGGATCTTCAAGATATCCATTTAAAAAGTCTTTATAAGCTCTTATTGCTCTACCTGGATTCTTTGTTAGGCTACGTATCTCAGCAAACTTACCAGTATTCTCAGCACCTCTAGCCATCTTACTTAGGGTAGGCCTTGGTGATCCCCCGGGCCCTTTCATACTTTCACTAATATCTTTAAAGGCTTCTCCAACTATTTCAGTTGTATCGTACTTCTCACCTTTTTCGTTTATCATGGCATCATTAATTCTGGATTCTAAATATAATTCTCCTTCTCTTTTATCTTCCGGTAGATTTTCAAAGAACCATCTATCACGATTCTTTTGTTCCTTTAAGATACCAGGGGCGGAGTAAGTTCCACCTACAATAGCACCAATAGTACCAGACTCTAACATATTCCATAATAGCTCTTCAGTGTCATCCCATCCTTTAAGTTGTTTTTCTCCTGTTCTGCCCCATAAACCTCCGGGATCAGCTAATCCTACATCTTTCACTGCTTCTTGAAGGGCTTCAGTAAGTCCCTCAGTTCCCGCACGCTTAACTATCTCTGATCCTAGGTCTCTTAAGGTATTCTTCGCTATTAACTTATCCCTAGCGGCCTGTGCTAAATCTAGACCAGCAGCATTTAATATATCTAAAGTTTTTCTATTCATAAACTTTTCTAATTGTTTATCAGTAGGAGTTTTACCATCAGGTCTATATAGTTTCTCTTTTAAAATTAAATCTTTAATCTTTGCTCTACCTTCTTTGGTAAACAAGTTAGTACCAGGTTCTAGGAGGGGAGCACCGATATTAGCAACTCTTTTACCACCTATTAAATCTAATAAGGCTATTGGCATAGCAATTCCCAAGGCATAAAGAGGGTCTTTAGTTTCCTCTGCCATACCTTGATATACTTCAGATATAGCCATAATAAGTCCTGCCGTACCTCCTGCTAATACCATTCCTACAGGTCCCCCTACTGCAAAACCAGCACTGGCTGCACCAGTAATAGCTGCTAGTTGAGGGCCATACTGAATTACAGTACTAGCGAAGAATCTACTTGCATCTAAAGGATTTCTAACGGACCACATATCAGTTGTATAACCGGCTGTCCTTAATCTTTCTTCTGAATCAGCAACCCATTCATCGGATACCCAGTAGTTATCTTCATCAGCGTCTATAACATCACCTACCCAATTAGAAAATCCTGCTAAGGTATTCTCTAACATATACATACTTTTCCAACCAGAATTTTCTAGTTCTTGTAGGAACCCTACTTTATTAGGTGTTTTTCTAAAGTCATTATACATAAATAAAGCTTTAGGTTTTGTATTTAAAGACACAGTAAGTTGTTGTCTATTGATTGCAAGCTCTTCTTCTAATTCCGCTCTCTTCTCTGGGTCTGTTTCTTTCTTGATTCTATTATTTAAATCATTTAAAACAGATTGATAAAATTTAGACTCTAAGTTACTACCCCTTAACACCTGTTCATCGGTACCAAATACAGGGATGAGCGCAGAGTCTCCCATTAGATTATCCATAACCGCTCGGGCCCTATCGATTGGGGTGGCTTCATTTTTTACTCTAAAGATTTGATCTGATAAATCACCGAAAGCTCGTAAAGCTTCTTGCTCTTGAGTCATCCAACGACTTGTATCAACTACTCTCTCTGAGTGTAGATAATTAGAAAGAGTAACTCCTTGGGCATTAACTAAATCTTTTAAGGGTCTATCATCCCCCTCACGTTTAGAGGTTTCCCCGGTATCTACTAGAGTATTAAAGCCTTCTCTTTTAATAATGTCATGAATGATTTTAGACTGAGTAGATGCTCCATATTCTCCTAAATAAAGTTCATTGTTCTTACCTATACGACCTATTTCACCTGCATCATAATAAGGTATTCTAATTCTATCTCCGGTTCTCTTATCTTTAAGAGTATCTCCATCTATAAGATACATTTCTTGATCATCAACAGTAAGAGGTTCTTCAAAATGAGATACAAATTCTTCTAATGGAACATTACTCTTTTCTTCGTGTTTAGGAAAAGCAGAGTTAACTTCTTCTAAGACTTCGGGAGATATCATAGTTATTTCCTATTACTTATGTCTTCCATTTCTTTCATTAGATATAACATAGCCATGTAAGGATTCATCTCATCGGCTATACTCATTATATTAACCTTTTTCTCATTTGGAAGTTGTTTAAAAGTCGCACTGTTTTGTATTAAATCATATATTTGTTTATACACTGGACCAGGGTCTTCTCTACCAGCAGGGATTTCTATTTTTCTACTAGATAAGAAATCGTCAGTAGTTTTCATAATAGTATTAATATTAGGTATATCTTCTTTTAATTTAAATATAAAGGCATCTCCTGCATTTCCAACTTTAAAAGTAATTTTAGCGGGAGTAGAAAGATCTGTTTTCTTATAGGTCATCATACTTAAGAACCCACCTAAGGTTGTATTTTCAGGTATTAATCCTTGGTATACTGCTGTAGTTATAGCAGGAAGATAATCTCTAGCCATAGCTAAATTATTTATACCATGACGATTAGCCCAACTTTCAAGTGTTCTTGCAAAGAAATCTTTATTCTTTAATTTCTCATCATTAAAAGCCTCTGCATATTTTGATAACATACTATCAGTATCCTTAGAACCTGCCATAGCACTAGCAGACTTTTGTAATTCATCAAGTAAATTATCAGTAGTGTCAGCAGAAGCAAGCTCCCATTCACTGCCTTCTCCTAGTACTATTTGATGATACCCTCCTCTGCCGTCACTAGCAATAAGAACAGATCTATTATCAAGAGAAGGATAGGCTTCTATTACCTTAGTACCATCAGAACGCCTAACTTTAGTGGGAGATTCACTAGTATCTGCCACCCTAGATAAAGGCTCTAGGTATTCTGCCTCTACAACGGCAAGAGCTTGATTAAAAATATTAGGATCATTTGTAGCTAGAGCTTGTTCTAGTAGTTTCTGCCCTTTACGCATCCATCGCTTTTTATTCTTTCCATAATAAGTTCTAAGGGAATTCATGGTAGAAGCACTACTAGATCTTGCTGAAGCGGTGGCTTTCCCTCTGGCCGCTTGTTCTGCTACTATTTGTTTACCTGCCCAACGAAGAGAACCACCATGACTACCCCCTGATAATCGTCCTCCTACATAGAACAGTAGAGCTCTCGCAGCATCTTGTTTAGTAAAGCCAAATAAATCTAGCATTTTCTGGAATAGTCCCTTAGGATTATCTTCTCCTTCTGGATTATCTTTAAAAGCAAAATCTATTTCCTGGGGATTCTTTCCAACTATTCTTAGGTGATCATTCTTTCCATCGTATTCAACCTGGTTACCATCTAATTCCTCAGTAAAGGACTCAGAGAATTCTTCTGCATGAGGAATTTCTTCTTTAATAACATCTAATTTTTTCTGATCTCCACTGTAGTATTCTGGTGGAAGCATATTATCGACGTTAAAACCAGGTGTGCCTAATATATTATCAGCATAAGTAGCTCTTCTTCCTGGTTCATGAGGTAATAAATTTGGAAGACCTTTTATTGCCCTTTCTAAATTATTCTCTTCTACATTATTATTAAATAAGTTATTATTATAATTAATATCATCTTCTATAGGTAACATAGGTAATGGATTTTGAGATAAATTATATTGTTCTATAGCATCTCCTGCCTCCTCTACATTTACAGTAGGCATTCTATTATCTATAGTTCCAATATCATTTTGATAACCTTTTAAAACATCTTGCCAATTCTCTGGAGTAACATTATTAATTATATTCTGTTCATCCTGTAAAACCCTTCTCCACCAAGGTAAAGCTCCTGCTGTTCCTTCATTAAATCCTTGTATAGGCATTACATTAGCATCTTTCATATCTTGTCTCGCTCTTCCTACCGCAATCATTTCTTTGATTACTGGTTTGTATACTGGATCTTGTGCTGTTTCTTTAGGGATTACTGCTTCTCCTGGGGTCAACAAAGAAGGAACTATATCTCCTCCGAATCTTTCTTCTAGATACTGTTTAGGTAATTCAACATGAGGGGAACCATCATTAAACTTTTGTAAACCTCCAGTAAACCGATTTGGTTCGCTACCCATTAGCATATCTGGTCTAGCAGGGCCTCCCTTACCTCCCATTACTGGCATTCTCTCTGGTCTTCGATGTTCAATTACAGCGGCTTTCTGAGGGTCATTGTAAGGATCCATTATTGCCGGTTGGGGTTGCATAACATTAGGTTGATATGGCTGCATCCAATTAGGAAAACCAGGTTTCTGAGGCATAGGCATAGCCTGTTGAGGTCCTCCTCCAGCTATAGTTTGATATTGTCCAGGAGAAATTGGCATATGATATCTATCAGGAACACTTTCAGTTCCTTGGTGAAACCCTACGGGTACCCCTTCATAAGTTAAATGTTCTGGAAAATTTCCTTTCATCATTTCATTCCTTACCTCTCCTAAAATTACCTTAAGTTTTTGACCATAAGATAATCCTTTTAATTCTGGTCCATCACTAATTCTTTTTATCCACCTTAATAACTTATCAGGTAGAGCATCAGCAGGAATCTTAGCTGTTAAATAACCTTCTATAGCCCTATCAGTAGTTAGATTATCAGTTAGATAGGGTACATCCTCAGGGGTAGCTATTGGTATAAAGCTATCTGGTCTGGGAGGAGGAGGAGGTACATTAGTAGGGAAAGGCATATTACCTAACAAGGTATTAGTAACTTGTTGCCCTATTTTTTCATAGTCTACTGGCATCATAGTAGTATCTTCGGTTAATGATGGTACTAAACTAGAAAAGACTCTATCAGGGTAGTTTATAGTTTCTGGAGGTAAAAATACATTCTCAGGATCATTAAGATGATCTCTAAATCCTTTAGGCCCTAGATTATATGCTTGTAATACTTGTCTCTGATTCCATTCAGGATAACTAGTTTGTATTCCTCTAAGAAAAGCACGAGACCATGCTCTAGCAAGAGGTTCAGTCCAGGCTCCTTCTTCACTAATAACAGGAGTACCATATCCTGCTGCACCTCTATGACTAAGATCTCTGGTAGGATCTTTACTATCTATCATACCACCTAGATTACTTATTTTAATACCATAAGGACCTATTGCAATAGGGATGGGGTTACCTCCAGCATCAAGTATTTTTTCTTGGTCTTTATTTCTTTTATAAGAAATCATACCTTCTCTTTGATCTTCAGGTATCATAGTATCTTGCCCTATCCAAGGCTTAGAATAATTACTAGTCTCTGCAAATCTTATGGCATCCATTAATTCATTAGTAATCCAACTAAAATCTGGTTCCATAATAAACTCCTACTGAACTGAAGACATTTTAACTCTATGTGATTCTTCGTTTTGTCTTAACTTTTGATCATGCAATTCTTGTTTCATTGCTCTATCTGATAATGGAGGTTTCATCATAGTATTCCATTGTTCATCCGACCAAGTAGCATCCGCAACCATTGTTGGTGTCATGGCAGTAGAGATAGCTGCACCTAGAGGGCCTCCTTTAAAGAGAGCTTTACCTAATTTACTTACATTACTAACTTGAGGAGAAACAGGGGCTTTTTGTAAGTTTTGAAGCATAGTTCTAATTTCTCTAGCTTTCATATCTTTCATGGCTTCTTGCCCTGCGTTGACGGATCTTTGAAAGGGATTATTCCTAATCGCTTGATTTTTTCTATCCATTTCTTCTAATAATCCCATTAATTTTTTATCTTCAGGGGCATTATCTATAATATATTGAGTCATTGGATCAAGGTTTCTAACTCTACCTGTCCCATCACTATACTTTTGAGGGTCTATCCCAGCTACTTTATGAGTGCCACCTTTATACTGTCTAGTTGCAGCATACATATTTCTAATCATAGATATTTCATCGTCTTCATTACCTACATTGTCATCACCTTTATTAAAGAGAGACATTGCTCCTCCCATAAGAGCTAAGGGTCCAAGCACAGGAAGAGCAGGAGCTAAGGCGGCACCAAGGCCTCCCATTCCCGCAACCGCGCTTGATATACCTCCTGCTGCTGCATTAGCTGTGGCAGGAGCTAACGCTGAGGTAAAAGCAGGTGCATTAGATACAAGACTGGCTAATTGCATAGCATCATCTCTAGCTTCATTCTTCATGTTAGGGGCAGGAGCACCTCTACTACCTACTCCTGGTCCGAGAGGAGCTAGATCTTGCTCCATATCCTGTCGTTCTTGACTCATTCTACCAAATGCCATTACTTACCTCCTGTAGCCTGTTGAGTGGCACCTTGGCCAACACTATATAAATTAAATCTTCTCATTAAAGCATCATAACCTTTTTCAGCCGAGGCTTTATCATAACCTTCTTCAGTGGCGCCAAGATCAAATAAATCCTTATAGACTTGAGTACCTTGGTTATAGACATTACTGGCACCTGTTATTAAATTACCAGCTGCATCACTCCGAGCTTGTCTATTTGCTTCTGCTACATCTGCCTCTATTCCTGCAAACTCAGCTGCATTAATAGCATCTTGTTGCATTTGAGTAGCCATATTCCTACCACTACCTATTTGAGAAGCTCCTCCAGCAGATACCGCACCACGTTTAGCGGCTTCTTGTGCTTGTCTACTTGCAGCAGCGTCAATTAATCCACTAGAATCTAAATCAAATTCTCCTGATACAGCCTTTTTAAAATGGTCTAGACTATCCATACCACTTCCTGCTATATCTTTAAGGGTACCTCCTAAAGCAGTTTTCATACCTGTAATAGTATCTTTAGTAGTATCAGATTGTCCGGTATAAGGATCCATCGTACCTTCATCATAAGCTTTATCTATGTCTTGCATAGCACCTTCTATATAAGGTCTCATCCAAGGAGGTAAACTCTCTACAGTTTCAGGTCCACCGCCCTTCCAGTTCATGTGCTCTTTCACATTAGTTATACGTCTTGTTATATTAAACATTATTTATTCTCCTTAAGGAACATAGACATTACTGTATAAGACTTAGTATAAGCCTCTCCTTGTTTACCTTTCAATTTCTTTAAA
>Ga0163180_10001251_pt1 | contig 14517 bp, 17 predicted proteins | sample AtlANTMetagenome_2_FD_109647 | JGI IMG/M metagenome (GOLD analysis project Ga0163180, IMG submission 109647) | Marine eukaryotic phytoplankton communities from the Atlantic Ocean - Atlantic ANT 4 Metagenome | ecosystem: Environmental > Aquatic > Marine > Oceanic | place: North Atlantic Ocean...
ACACAAAAAAAACGATTCGAGCCGGGGTGGACGCGTACCTGCCATTTTTGAGCGTGTTTTTTAGTCGTGCGTTTTGGGTGTGTTGTTGTTTGCCTTCTTCTTCTCCTTTTTTTTGTCCTTTTTTTGGCATTTTTTGGGAGACAAGAGCTCTCTTATAAAAAAATTCTTTTCGGGGAAGACCCCGACAAAAACTGCCCAAGGAAAAAAAAGAAAAAAAAAGAGGACTTTGGAGCCCCAAAAGCCAAAACAAATCATCACTTAAAAAAACTCGACGCTCTCGAAAACACATCATTGGTACGCGAAGAGATCGACTATAATGGTGGTACGTGTTTCGTGTGAACGACGCTCGAACGGGCTCGTAGGAATCTTTGACGCGCGGTCGCTCGGTCGCGGGTCGCTTTCGAACGTCGCGAGAGGAAGAAAGGAAGAGGCGCATCTCGAAATCTTCGCGCTGAAATCTTCGCGCTTTCCGGAGAAATAGGGCGAAGAAATGCGGCGACATTTTGAACGCGAGAAAATGTTTGGGGAGGTCGAGGGAGGCGATATGTGCGCGTGTTCTGGGACACAGTCCACGCGTGAATGTGTTTTGAACGCGTTTACGCCATTCTTGGCCTTTCCGTGACGTCGCAAGCCCCTCCTTACGCGTGTTCTTTGTTCATTTTTCGGAGAGAAGGGCGATGATGATGGCCCTACGACGACGATGAGTTCGTCGATGCGGCTCACCCCAAAATCTCGCAAGATTCTCGCCGCGATGTATCTCCGCGCGATCGCCACGTTGTCTTTCAACGTAATCATCGCCCCCGCGCTATTTTGATTACGTCGACGTGCTTTTATACTGACCCATTCTCTTTGTTATATTAAAACAGCTCGCACAAGATATTGATTTACTTAATCCACCGGCGGCTCTCGAAGCTTCCAAGCACAAACTTAAACGCTTAGTACAAGGTCCGAATAGCTTCTTCATGGATGTGAAATGTCAAGGGTGCTTTTCCATTACGACTGTTTTCTCACACTCGCAAACTGTGGTTTTGTGCGGGTCGTGCTCGGCGGTCTTGTGCCAGCCGACCGGCGGCAAAGCGCGTTTGACGGAGGGGTGCTCGTTCAGAAAGAAGACCGATTAAGAGAGAGACACGCCGTCCCCATATCATATTGTAGCAAACTATTTAGAGAGATTGAACATTTTAGCACATAATCTTTGTTAATTATAATGGAAAAGAAAACGCAAAATTGAAAGAAAACTGTTACGTATCGTGCTGTATGGTACCTAGGTACTACGTTTATATTAATTTTACTTCTTATCGCTACTATCGCTCGCCGCCGCTCCATCCTTCTCCGCTTTCTTTGCCTGCCGTAACTTAATCATATTATACATACCAACAGCCAGGAACGCGATCACATAACCTAAATAATTCAAAAACGTCACCGTATTGTGGAACAAATGCTGCGACGCGAATATCAGCATCCAATCTTTGATGACGCCCGCGATATTCATCGTCAACGCCGACGTCTTACCAATCAACAAAAAGACCGCCAGATTCAACAAGAACGCGCACGACGCGTTCAAGATTAAAACTTTCCAGTCTATGACTAATCCGGCGTTGGCCGTGATCTCTGGTAACTCCACGGTCAAAAATGGCACCAACAAAAATAATCCACACGCCGGAGAAACGTAATACAACGACTGAATCGGATTCATCGCGTATCCTTTATTTTTTATCAAAATCTGCACTAAGCACAACCTCGTCGCCTCGAATATCAATGCCGAAAACTGTTCTATAACACCTATCCAAATGAAATTAATCTCTCCATACGCCGCAATCGCTACCCCAACCGCGATTATAAACATGTTCAAAGTCGTCAGACCGTGATACTTCTCCGTGCGAAAAATAATACCGACGAAATACACCAACCCTGGCATCAACGCTTTCGTCATTTGAATAAACGAAACCGAGAGGTGCAAATACGCCGAGTTTGACAACCACAACGACGCGGCGTAAAATGCGCCAATCGGTAGCACTCTGCTCACGTACTCTTTCCTCGGCATTTTTAATCGTTTTGTCACTTTAAACACTCGCATCAATATGGTCGCGATGGTCGTGCAAAATACCATGTGCCATAACGTCAACGCGATTGGATACTTAAACCCAGAATACGCTAAAATCCACTTGTTGAATAAAATAACCCCCATGGAGATAGACATCCACACGACGACGTAAAAATACGCTCTGGCAGCCTGTATGCGTTACAATTAAAATATGAATTGGAAAAATGAGATCGAATTTTCACATCACCGCGGGACGAATTTAATTAATTCACGACGAATGCGCGAGCGACCGACGCGCAAGAGAAAGCGGAAAAAAGAGATGTACCACGCGTACCTGTTGCCACACCGTGCCTTTCGAACGTTGCTGTCCATCGTTCCCTTCCGTTGTGCCCTGCTCTGGCATCTTATAGTTTTTTGTCCGAGTGACCTGACCCGCACAAGATTTGAGGTCGGGGAAACGAAGGAACTTTTTTTTGTATTGATTTTTTGATTGATTTTTTCGATTCGTGTCACAAAAAGTACTATTACATACAACTATATATTACACGGGCTTGAATTTTCTCGAGGCTTTCATGGCTAAGACTTTCGCTTTATCCGCCTGAAAACCTCTCTGTAAAGCGATGAGATCGTTCCTTCGTCTCTCTCGAGATTGGAACTTGTAAAAGTTCTCCACTGGAGTCGAACCGAGCGTGCCTTTCTTCTTTTTCCTGTAGAACGAAGAACTCGTCGTATTTTCTCCATCCGCGTCGGCGCCGCCTTCGTCCTCTTCCGTCATCAAAGCTTCTTTCCGTCGTCTCTCTACCGTGCTCGCTCGGACGCCACCGACGGTTATCCCTTGATTATCGCTCGTTTTTCTTCTCCCTCGTTTCTGTTGTACGACGGTCCACCCGTCGTCTTCCGCTTCTCTGGCGCGTTTCCGCTTTTCAATCTCCTTTTCCTTGGCACGGTTGCGAAACCACTCGTCGATGGTCGCTTTCGCCGCTTTGGAACCGCCTTTGCGTTGAACTCTGTGTTCGTATACGAACTTATCTAAGCCAAACTGAGGAGGCAAAACGTTACTATTGTCTACTGTTGCATTTGTTATCGGTGCTTCTATGATTTTTTTTTCTTCGATATTCTTCCAGAGCTTCCGCAAAGACTTGGTCTGTTCGAACGTCACCAAAGCGCTGTTCGCGTCCGAATTGGTTTCCAGTCGAATCAGTTGCACTCTTTTCGTTTCACCGAACGACGTGGAGAATAAATCGCGAATGGTGAATTCATTCAGCCAATCGGGAGGAAACCCGGTGACGAACACCGTCGCGGCTGCAAACGAAGACGATGAAGAAGGTCTGTCATCATCATCATCATCTTCTTCTTCTTCTTCTTCGTTTCCATTTTCAGCCGCCTTCCGTTGGCGTTCCAAGATGTCTTTTTGCGTTTGTTTGTGGACGAACAGCGGACGAATGAAAGACCCGTGCGGGTACATTTTCACGAGAAGTTCGCCCACGTCCGTCGTCTCTTTTCGTCCCTTGCTCTTCTTCTTCTTCTTTGTCGTCGTCGTCGTCGTTCCCATCTTTCCTATTGTGCTGAGAAGAAATGAATGAAGAAGAAAAGGGGAGTTGTTGTCTCAAAAAGTCGTGTGTGTGGGGGGGTGGGTGCGATTATCAATAAAAAGATGCGTTGTATTTATTCCAAGCTCAACTCTTCGTCGTTCGATCTCTTCCCACTCTTCAACGCGTTATAAAACTCGTGCGTCTCTTCGATGACGTCTTTGGCGTACGCGCTCGGCATGCACCTATCGTCCAAACCGAACATGTTTTGCGGTTTACCGTCCGGCGTTTTGTAATCGCGGAACCAAACTCTGATTTTTTCCAACTCCCCCGGCATGTGTTTCTCGACATCCGCGACGTCGTTGATTTGGGACGCTTTCGGGTCGCTAGTGCTGATACAGATGACTTTCCAGTCCAATTCACCTTCGTCGATCATGGCGTACACGCCTAACGGTTTCACTGAAGTCACGGAACCCATCTCCAACTGCGTAGAGCCAATCTCGACGACGTCCACGGGGTCGTTGTCGCCTTTCACGTCCATCGTTGGGTGAACGTGTTTCGGGTCCTCCCACGTTTGCGGCAACATGCCATAGTTCCAGTTGATGTTGTACGGGTAATCTCTTAACTTGCCTTTTTTTGTGTCTTGTTTAATCGGAGTTAACTTTTCGTCCGTCGCGACTTCCATCTTCGCTTTGGTTTCTTTTGGAATTTCGCAGATAAAGTTGAAAGTTCCGTCGGCGTTTTTTAACGGCACGTCGTGCCACGGGGAGATTTTCTTCCCGTCCTTTTCGTAAAAGCATCGAAATTCCATGGATGGATAGTCGCCAACTTTCGAGGATTGGTACGCGGACATCACCGTCGTCGTCGACCGGAGGTGTCTGCGCGATACCACCCCGCCGTGGTGGTGGGTGATCGCTCTGGTGTTGACGACCTGTGTGGTCGAGGTGCGGCGCGCGATCGAGCGCATCATCGCGCTCGTGACTCTGGAAACTGACGTCATGGTGTCGAGTCTACTGTGTTGCACGCGGTCTTTCTTCTGAGGAGGGACTTTTGCGCCTCGTCTTCTTCTTCTTCTTCTTCTTCTTCTCTGTGAAGAAAGAAGGTTGTTGTTGGTGTTGTTGGTGTTGTTGGTGTTGTTGTTGTTGTTGTGATGATTGATTGATTGATTGAATACTTTTTATCCAAAACACACACAAAAAAATTCTTTTCCATTTTTCTTCTTCTTTTTCATCATCAGGCGTTTGTCAGCAGCAGTCACAAAAGGAGAGTTTTTGGAGAGACAGAGACATATCTACATACGTATTGGTACTACGTAGGTAGGTAGTACTCTCTATATATCCGCATTACTGAAGAAGAAGAAGAAGAAGAAGAAGAAGACAAAGACGAGGACCAAAACGATAATGATGGCACCCGTAGCGCTCGCCTCGACGATTCAGACGACGTGCGGCGCGCGATTCGTGAATCAACGAGGACCCCGCGCGTCGAGCAGGAAGACGACCCCGTCGAATGCATTTTTTTCATCCCACGCGACGACGTCGTCGACTTTGATGATTGCCGAACGACATCATCATCAACACCAACACCAACAACACCAACAACGAAACAGAAGAAACAGAACGGGCGTGTCGATGAAAGCCGCGGAAGATGCCTCGGATATTTCCATGGTCGAACGAAAGCGAGACCTCACGACGGGGGACTACGTGCAACCAGAAATCACCTCGCGCTCGACGTCGAGAAGATTAGTCCCGGAGGAAGGTTTCAACGCCGCCCGAGTGTCGTTCGGGACGATTGGTATGTCCGTCGGTTTACCGCTTTTGTTGTACGGTTTCGGGGCGTATTTTTCCTTCTTACCAGGGACGGGAGTTTCTGCGATCATGCTCATCTACGGTTTCCCGATTTCATTAATCGGTTTCGCGTTGAAATACGCCGAGTTGTTGCCGCTCGAATGCGAGTCGTACGAAGACGCTGTGAACGTGAGAGAAGAACAAGCGACCGCGGTGTTGACGCAGTTGAGAAATGACGTGACAAGATACCGATACGGAGACGAGCAACACTTGGAAGAGGCGATGAACATCGTCTTCAAGTTTAACCGACCGGGAGGGTTACAAAAGAGACAAAGACCGAAATTGATTGGCGTGGCGGAGCAAATGGTGAACGGAAGATACGCAATCGTTTTAACGTTCGAGTCGCCGAGAATTACCAAAGAAGAGTGGGATGGGTTTATGGGTAAATTTTCCAGGTTTTTCGGCCCGAATGTGGATGCGGTGGCCGTGGAGAAGAGCGAAGGCGTGGCGGAGATCATCTTGATTTCCAACGGCGGCGACGATTTGGGCGGACCCGGCGATGATATGGAAGTCTTGCCGCCGCTCATGCCTGGTTTGCCGCCGAGATACCAAAAGAAAGGCACGGCGTAAACAAAAATAATTTAATTTCTTTATTACGTACTAAGTAGTAGTTTTACAAAGCTTTACCGCTCACTAAATCGTACGCTTGCTCGCTCGGTCGGACGCTAACATCCGTAAACGTGTTACTTCTATACGCCGAACTCACTGGACTCCACAACAAACCTTCTCTGTTGTTTGGTTTACACCGCGCTCTAAACCGCAATTCCATTGAAATTCTACCTTTCGCGGCTTCTGCGCGCGCCTCCATGGGATTTTTCGATCCGTCAATCAAACTCTTCTTCGCCTCGGATTCCCACTTCCCGGAGCCGTGCCAGCAATCAAACGAGTCAAACGCGACGAACGGACCTGTCACGAACTCGTGATCATCATCCGCAATGAGTTCCGGGCTCCCTCGGGCAAAATAATCCGGATCTGTCGCGTCGTCGCGAAATTCTTTGCCTTTCTTGGCTGAAAACATGTTCATAACAAGCGGAGCTGCCGCCATCGGGTTCGATTTAATCTGTTCAAACGCCGACGGTGGTTTGATCTCATTTCCGTTTTCGTCTAGGTTATCTTTTTCAGTTACAATGTCATATTTCCACTCCTTCGCGCCGCCGTCTTTCGGCAACAAGATTAGCAAAGGATTATCCCAAACTTGCCCGGTTGGATCTTTCGGCGTCCTCGAAATCCAAACGTTATAATACCTGTATGAGTACTCCTCGGAATTCTCCATGGCCGTTTCTCTCCAGTTTGGCGATTTGTAATCAATTGCATCCGGATCTCGGTGTAATCTTGGTAAAGGATTATATTTACAGTGCGTAAAGTCACCTTTTGGCCTTCTTTGCATGAAATCGATGGCGCGCGTCTTTTGAAACTCTGGTTCGTTCACAAACCCAACGCCGTTCAACACCTCTCCTCCAAATTCCGGCGAACACTCCTCAGGGAAACATTCCTCCAATAAAGCCTTTCCGGCTTCGAAAGCTTCCGGCCATAGCGTGTGAGGGCCGGCATTTTTATTCTTCACGCCTATTCTGTCCCAGTCTCTTTCTATGATGTTCAACAACGTTTTCAACTTTGGATTTTCGGCGTCGATTAAAGACACGAATTTAGAGCAGTTTCTCTCCGTGATTTTCTGTTTCGCGTGCTCGTTTATGAGTATGTCGCAATCTTTGTTCCCATCGTTATACGGGACCGCTAATTTCCTCGCTTTTGTATCTTTACCTTGGAGTTTCGTCAGCGACGATGAGGATGATGAGGATGATTCAGTTGTCGCAGTCGAAGCGGAGGAGGACAAAACAATTTTGACGCATTTTTTTTGTCGTCTCCCTCGAGACGTCGATGTGCCGTGCTTTCCTTTCGACGACAAAGAAGAATAAGAAAGGGAAGGCACGGAGGAAAACGGAGCGCGCATCGCCATCGTCGTCGTCATCGTCGCGTTATTCTTGAGAGCGTTTGAGGAATTTTGGATAAAAGACGCCTCCTCCCTCCAAAATGGTCCTATTATTAAATCGATCTTTTTTTTTCAAAATCGAGAGATTTTTTTTTTGTCTCTGTCATCTGTCTTCTTCTTCGACGACACTTTTCACGTGAATTTTTTCTCTGTTTTTTTTTTGTTTTTGGTTTGTCATTTTTTGTGAACTTTTCGAGAGTTCTCTTTTGACACGTTTGAGTGAGCACACGCGCTTTTTGACACACGCGCTTTTTGACACACGCCTTTTTTGTGAGGACATCAACATCATCATCATCATCAAATCATTCTCAACAACATCATCGTCACAACAACAACAAGAAGAGAACAACAAACGTCGCTCGAAAAAAAAACGATGGCAACACCACCAATCTTAAACTTCCTCTCGTTTACCGCGCAAATTCCTCTGCACGAAGGCGAAGATTTACGCGCGTCTGAAGCCAAAGGATTTACGAAAATAAAATTGAACGAAGCGTTGCAACCTCCTTTCGACGGCTCGAAATGTTTCTCCTACGCGTTAAAAGTGCCAAAAGGGACGACGCACGTAGGGGTGATGGCGACGTCGTTTAGTGGGTGCACGTTGAAAATTAACGACGTGATTGGAAACATGTCCGTGGTGGAGTTATCGACGGCAAAGAATGCGGTCAAGGTGACGTTACACGAGAGCGACAACGGGGAGAGTAAAGCGACGTACGAGATTCAAGTGGACGTGTCCGAAGAAGAAGCACAAGGCGGCGAAGTAGTCATGAAGGAGAAGGACGTGCCGGAAGATCAAAAAGTCCACGCGCACTCGCACGATGGAGTGCCATGCACGAAGGATCACTCGAAAGATGGGGAGGAACATGGGCACGGCCACGACCACGGCCACAAAGAACATGGACACTCGCACGATGGCGTGCCGTGCGATAAAGACCACTGAAAAGAATGTTGTGAGGAAAAACACGATCACGGGCATTCGCATCATAGCCACGGCCACGGGCACGGCGATGAGGAGACGAAGAAAGAGGAACACGGTCACAAACATTAGTTAGACTTGGATTTTTTTGTTAGCTGAATAATAATAAAGTGTGTAAATATACTTAATCTCTACCTACTATAGTCTCTAAAGTTATTTCTTCTTATTTTTCATTTTGTCATGAGCACCGGATTCTGTTCGGCGGCGAGGATCCCATTCGTCTAAAACATTCAATGGAATTTCTTTCGGGTTTCTAGCGACGACGTAGTGCTTCACTTGTTCTCGTCGCAATTTTTTATGCAATCGCAAGGCTTCGACTTGATCTTCACCAAACCCGCATATCCACAGTGAAAGAAAAGGAGACGTTCGTTCACCTCTCCTTCCGACGTGAACTCTGCGTTTCTTCTCGATTCCATTTTCGGCGATGTTCTTATTTCTAAGTTTTGCTAAAGGTTTCGGCGTGAAGTAGTAATATCGCTTCGTCGGCGCGATGTAAAACGGTAATACTTGACCGCGTTTCTTATGCATATTCATTTCATCCTTGGTGGTGTCTTCCTTGTTTTTTCTTTCCTCTGCGCCTCGAGTGCCTCCAGTCAAGAGTGCCGGAACGAAATACGGTTTGCACACGACATAGCTCGGAACGAGCATGAAATAAGGTCGACCAAATTCTGTCATGTTTTTAGCCGCAAAAGTGACGCACTTCTCCACGTGTTCCTCCGAATACGGTGGATTTGTCACGAAAACATCGTGTTTGGGAACTTCGTTTTTCGCAACCAATTCGTAAAAGTCTTTGTTTTCGTTGATGACGTTCGGGAATCCCAGCTCAGCAAAGTTCATTTTTGTCGCACCAGCACAATAATACGGATCGTAAATGACTAACTCGGATGGCTTTTTGCTTTTTTGAGACGCGGCGATGTTCAAAAAGTTCACGATGTCTTTGTGTGCTTCTAAAGACGTCTCGCAATGGTCATCCAGATTGCACTCGAACGCATGATTTATATCTAACTTTATCGGTTCTGTTTGTTGTTGTTGTTGCTTTGTTTCATCTTCACTATCATCGGAAGATGGCGATTTAGTGTCGTCATCATCATCTTCATCATCATCGCTACTACTACTGCTACTACTGCTGCTACTACTACTACTACTACCATTATTCGCAATGTCAACGTTATCGTTGCGCTTTACCGTTTTTGTCGCCGCATCCCACGTGCCTATGCGCTTATGTTCACCATTCCCTTCTCTCTCTTCGCTCGAATATACGGCTAGACTCCTCTTATCTACCAATACTAACGTCCCATCCTGTAGTATCACGCCCTCGACTTCAAACGTGTGATGATATTTTTTCGTGTTCCTCGTCGTCGTTTCGTCTTTTTCCTCGTCTGTTTCTATTACGTCGCCGCCGTCGCCGTCTGTTGCATTTGCTTTCTTCTTTTTCTTTTTCTTCTTCTTCGTCTTGGCGGTTTTCTCTTCCTCCTCCTCCTCCTCTTCTTCTCCTTCTTTGTTTGCTTTTTCCAAACGCTCTCGTTCTCTCTTCCGTCTCTCCGCTTTTATGTGTTGCGTTTCTTTCTTCTTCAGTCGTTTCCTCTCCGCCGCGTTCAGTCTTTTTCTCTTGTGTGTGTTTCCAACAACGTCGTCGTCCCAATCGTCGCTTTTTGCATTTTTCGAGCCGACGCGCACACGGGGAACTCCCGAAGGCGTTCCACTCGCATCGTCGTCTTCTCCGTCGTCGTCGTCGTCGTCGTCGTCGTCGTTCTCCTCCGAGGAGGAGTTGAATCGAGACAAGTCGTCCTTGTCGTCCTCGTCCTCCTCGTCTCTCCCCACTTTCATCGTCAAAGTCGTTCGTGCCCACAAAAAAAAAATTGTGTGTGGAGGAAAGACAAAAGAAGAAGAAGAAGAAGAAGAAGAAGAAGAATAAAAGAAGAAGAAGAACAAATAAATAAAAAGAGTCGTCGTCGTCGTCATTATTTTTTCTCAAAGTTTTCGTATGACGACGACGACGACGAGCGTTGGTATCGTCTGCGCGCGCGCGTGCCCTTCCAGAGTCCGTGCCTCGGCGAAAGCGTCGTCGTCGTCGTCTTTTGCGTCTTTTGCGTCGTCTAGAGAACGTGGAAGAAGCGCGCTGTCTTTCAAGAAACAAGAAAGACAGAAAGAGAAGAGGAGATGTCGTCGTCGTCGTCGTCATCTGCCCAAAGGGACGAGCGATGACGACGGCGAACGAGAGGGAGGAGGCACGTCTACATCGAACGAAGACGGAACGAAGACGGACAAAAAGCGGTTAGGAAGCAAAGGGGTGAACTTGTTTGACCCGGCCGCGACGCTATCTCGAGCGTTAACGAAACGGTTTGGTATTGTCGGTGGGTTGTCTCTCGTGGCGGTGTTAGCCTTGGTCGAAGGCGGCGAGATTGTGAAATCGTTATTGGAAATCGATAAAGACGTGGACGAACAGTCAGAGACGGTCACAGAAAGCGGGTTGAAAATAAAAGACGTTCGAATTGGTGGCGGCGGTATGCCGAAGAAAGGGAACTTTGTGGGAGTAGAAGTAATGATGTCCGATGCGGAGAATCCGAGCATCGTGTACGTGGATACGAAGAAAACTAGGAAACCTATCGCGTTTATTTACAAGAGTGGGAAACCGTTGTTGACGCCGTTATGTGAAGGGATAGTGGAAGGCGTTTCGACGATGAAAAGAGGTGGAATACGCGAATTGAGGATACCGTCCGAAAATTTGGGTTTTGGTGCGAACGACGTCGTGTTACCTGACGGGACGACAAAAATACCAGGGGGGACGGATTTGTTCGTTCGATTAGAGTTGGTCGATGTCACTTCGTACTATCAATAATTACACAAGAGCTATAATATATTTTGTTTGTAGTAGGTATGTAAGAAAATAATTCATGGAACTTCATCTTTAAGCCCACGCTCCTCCAGAGGCGCCGTAGAACTCGTTCAAATATCCCAAAGCGGCTTCGTCAACCACAACCTTGTCTGCGTTCAATACATCGTAGACGTTCAACTTGGTGATATCCGCATGCACAACTCTCGCCATGTTTCTCGTGGCCAACTCAACCTCTTTCGGCGCATCCTTCGTGATGACGTAAGTTTTTTCGTCGTCGACGTTGACCCCCCACGATTTCAAGTTGTCTTGAAATGCCTTCGACTTAGGCACGGTAACCCCAGAGTTGATGTCATCGACGACAACCATGGAAGAAGCCGCAGATTGAATCGCCGTCGCCATCGCTAATCGTCTCTCTTTCTTATTCATCTTAATGCTCCAATCTTTCGGCTTTGGGCCAAACGTAATGCCCCCGCCCGGGAGTAACGGAGACCTCTTCGAACCCTGACGAGCGTTCCCGGTCCCTTTTTGCTTGTACGGCTTTTTACCGCCACCTCGAACTTCGCTCTTTGTCAAGGTTGATGCCGTACCCTGTGGTGTTGTTAATATGAATTCGAAGAGAAGATATACAGTCAGTAAATGGGCCCACAAAATGAGTGCACATCGTTGTCGTGATGCGTGCGTGTGCGCGTACACAGAAGAAAAGCAAAGGAAATTGAGTCTTCTTCGCAACACGTTTGAGATAAGAAAGAGGTTTTTACGCGAAAAAATGAGAGAAATCGGAATCAACGCCGCGAACGAACACTCACCCTTCTCGCGTTTTGTCTAACCATTACGACGTATTTGTGCACAATCCCTTTCGCTACCTCGCTTCTGGCAACCTTCAAGTCTAAGTTCGCTTCGCCAGCCGAGGAGCCGTCAAACTTTACTTTTCCGACCGATGCGGCACTGACGACGGTAAATTTCGGCGTCGCTCTCGCCGTCGTCGTCGTCGCGGAGGAGGTCGCGATCTTGTTGTTCAAGGATTGGCCTCTGAAAGACGCGCACAAACTGTGCGCGTGCGTCGTGGATGCTGTGAAAGACATTTTGCGTGCACGGGTATCTACTTCTATCGGTGTTTCCGTACAAAAAGTGACGACCAAATCGGTTCGGTCACTGGTGTGGGGCAAACAATTTTTTCCTTTTCTTTTTTTTTTGCCCTTTCCTTTTTTGACATTTGACAACAGCCCCCGTCCGTCCTCTTTTTTTTTTCGAACGACCCCCGGGAGAAGAGTCCCAAAAAGGTGTCGTCCTTCTCTTGTTGGGCTCACAAAGACGAAATAAAATAATTTTTGAACACCCGTTCACCACCATTTTTTATGTGTACCTCACTTTGGATTTGGAGAACAACTCTATACGACGACGACGACGAGAAAGAAGAAACTTTCCAAAAATGAAACAAACGACCACGGCGACGGTGCTGGCGGACAACGCGGCGAACGTGCCGACGACGTTGGTCTCCTATTTGCAAAGATTGAAATCGCTGGACGAAACTTCGATCTCTGTCAGCGATAAAGTTCACTCGAAAGTGGAAAGTTTCGTTTTGGCTTTGACTGCGAACAAAAAACGGAAATCGAAGAGGAGTAGTAACAACAACAACGAAGTTTTTGACGATGACGACAACTTTGAAGAAGAAGAAGAAGAAGAAGAAGAAGAAGAAAAGAAGAAGAAGAAGAAGAAACTCCTCGAGGAAGAAATCGACAAGAGCGTGAAAGCATGCGTGGAAATTGCGGACGAGAAGTGCGCTTTAGCTGCTCGAGCGTACGATTTAGTCGACGAGCACATCACAAAGTTGGACAAGGACTTGAGAGTGTTCGAGGACGAAGCGAGGAACAACACAAATTCGAACAAAAATAAACTGAGTAAGCAAGGAGGACAAAACGATAAGAAACAAGATCAAGCCGGGTCGCCGTATTACGTAAACGAAGCCGATCCAAACGAACCGACGTATTGTTATTGCAAACGAGTGAGTTTCGGGGAGATGGTCGGATGCGAGAACGATAAATGTAAAATAGAATGGTTTCACTTCGCGTGCGTCGGGTTGGACCCGACCGTGAAGTTGAAAGGTAAATGGTATTGCAAAGAGTGTAAATTGAAAATGAAAATGAAGAAGAAGTAGTAATGAGAGAGAGAGAGAGAGAGAGAGAGAGAAAGAAAGAAAGAAAAACGATGGAGTTAGAATGCGACAGATTCGAAGCGCGAGTTTCGATGTGTAAAATATATATAGCTGATACACTTGTAATAAAAGAAATTTCAAAATTCTAAACGACTAAAGTAGGTTGTAACAGCGCGAACATTGGTCCTTTTGTGTACGTCGTTTTGGAAGACGATGGTGATGGTACTTTTGTCGTTTTCGCTGCCGCATACATGCATATTTTTAAGTGCGTGTCGTCGTTTTTCATACTCCACGGTCGCCGTCCTTTTCTCGGCGTCGATATCTCGGTAACTTCCACGCGCTTCTTGCGGTGTACGATGCGATCTTGCGGTTGATAAACGCGACCTCCAACCATTCCCTCGAGAGAACGCCACGCCAACGGATCTAATCGATTCGCTGTTGTCGATTTTTTAGGCGATGCGTTATTTATGCGTTCCTCTATTCGTTGCTTCCTCTCTTCGTTCCTTTGTTCTCGTCTTCGGCGTCGTTCGAGCAAACGCGCTTCGCCGCTCAGCTCTGACAACAGGGAGGACCGCTGATGTCTGTTGGTCTCATCCTTGGACAAAGGTGTTGGTGGTGCTCTAAACCCGCCACGGGTAGCATCACTCCCCGTCTTGGTCCGCTCGACGCTGCGTTCAGACTTCTTCTTCGTCTTTTGTTGTTGTTCCTGCTGCTTCTCAAAAGGTGTTGTATTTTCTTCCAGTTTCTTATTTTGGACTAAGTTTAAAGCCAAAAGTGTCGTCGTATTTAAAGATATTTTTCTGCGCGACGACGACGAAGACGACGACGACGACGACGACGACGAAGGCGAAAAGGAAGACTTCGACGCCGACGAACTCGTCGTCCATCGTCGTCGCGTTTTTGTCCCGCGATGGGTGGTGTGGTGGCTTTTTTTTTATACACAGGTGGTGTTGACGACGACGACGACGACGACGACGTTCTATTTTTAAAGTGGAGGACCAAAGAGTTTTTTTCGCTTTTTTTTCCATTTTTTCCAACAACAACCGAGACAACAAAAAAAGAAAAAAACGACGACACAGAACTACAGAACCACAGACAGAGAGTTTTTTTTTCGTGCGAGAAATGGACGAGACGATGGGAGAGAACGGC
>Ga0163180_10001253_pt1 | contig 14511 bp, 7 predicted proteins | sample AtlANTMetagenome_2_FD_109647 | JGI IMG/M metagenome (GOLD analysis project Ga0163180, IMG submission 109647) | Marine eukaryotic phytoplankton communities from the Atlantic Ocean - Atlantic ANT 4 Metagenome | ecosystem: Environmental > Aquatic > Marine > Oceanic | place: North Atlantic Ocean...
CTCTGCCGGGTCGCAGTTTTCCTCTTTGTGTCGGTTGTTCTTCTTTTTCGACGATTTGCCTCCGTGCGACGCTTTGTAGTTGTGCTTGTCGCTGTCGTCCGCGAACGGGACGTCGATGACGTGTTGTTGTTGTCCTCCTCCGTGGTGGTGGTGCGCGTGCGACTTGTGGCCTAACGACGACGATCCTCCTTTGTTCTTCCCACCCAATTCGGCGAAAACCCCGCTTCCTCCTCCTCCTCCTCCGCTCGTCAAAGTCGCAACGGAACGATACCCGGTCGTGAAACTCACCAGGATCAGAGAGGACAGGATGGTAAACATGACGACGCCGCTCGTGACGACGCGCGCGTGAAAGCGCAAAGCGTTGGCGAAACCTCGCGTGGATTTCTTTCCTATAAGTTCTTCTTCTCCTCCTCGCGTGGTCGAGACCCCCACCAGGGAGGCGTCGTCGTCGTCTAAACTCGGGCCTCTCCTCGGGAGCAACGATTGAGATTCTTCTTCTTCTTCGGGAGAGGAAGAGGACGCGCCACGCAATTGCTGGCGAGACATTTGATGAGATGTAAATACGTGTGTTCGCGTGTTCGTTTCAATCGACGCAACACTATCAAACGCAAATAAAAAGGTCTTCTTGGTCTTGTTGTTGTTGTTTTCCAACTCTTTATTATGTGACGCGCGGTGGTGGTGTCGCTGCTTTGTGTTCTGACTCAGAGAGAGAGAAGAATGAACAAAAGCGAACGCGGATTGAAAAGAAAAAGACCCCGCGCCTCTAAGTTTATTTATTTAGGGTATGAAAAATGTCGAAAAATTTTAAAAAGTCAGAAGAAAAAAAAAAGAGGAAAGTAAAAAATAAAATTTTTCGTTGTAAAATAACAACACCAAAAGAGTCTCTTTTTTGTCTCTTGTCTCTCTCTCTCTCTCTTCTCTTCTCTTCTCTTCTTTTCTTTCGAGCATAATACACCCACGAAAAAAAACAATGATATAATAATAATAATTCAGTTGGCGACTTCCATCGTCGATCTGGCTTCCTCTCGACCGTAAGACACAAACGACGCTTCCGAAGAAGATGAGTGTCTCAAAGAATCGTCGGATTCAGAATCTCTGGAGGATCGGAGCGGACGTACGTCTAAAACGCACATTGGCGTTACGCTGCGAGGATCGTGAGACGAGACGAATTTATCACCAGCGGTTGAGATGACAAGTCCTTCGCGTTGCTCGCGCTCTTCGACGTCAGTCTTGACAAACGTCAAATACGCGACGAAGCCTTGCTCTTTCGGCAGTTGCTGAAAGCACACGGTCGGGCTCGAGTACATTCCCCCTAAAGTGAACGAATCTTTGCTCACTAAAGAGGAAAACAACGCGTTGGGAGTTTTCTGGCCGCCGTGGCAGGTCACCGCGAAAGTAATCTTACCCGGTTGGAACACATTCACGCACTTCTCTACAAATTTTGACACCGAGAAGGCACTGTTCGCTTTCAAATCGATGTTGGAATGTTCTACGGAGGCATAACTGAATCCGTCTTCCGGAGTGATGTGAACCGTAGAAAATTCGCCGGAAAATTCTTCTTGATTCAAACCATTCATGGAATACCCACACGGTTCAAAGACGTAATCGTCGATCGAGAACGTTTCGAATATGCTTCGAATGCCCGAATCGTGCGTGGTTTTCGAAGAACTGACAAACGGGATCGCCAATACCCCTTTTTCTTGTAAATTCTCGCGGAAGAAATGTTGCGAGTGCTCTCGGTTCAAAGACGTCATGCAACATTCCACAGATAAGGATGCCCCAATCTTCGCTTCTTCGACGAAATCTCCGGCAACGTATACGTGCCACTGCGCGTCGTTAAAGTTTGAACCCATGACATAGCTCGAGTTTGACCCCAAGTGGCCAAACCTACTCTCGAGAAATTCGCACTCGTCCGCGAATGAAACGTGGTGCTCGCGCTGCTCTTCCGGAAATAAATACGTGGAGCGCGTAAATCTTACCGAGGATGGAAACAATTTCACATGCTCATTTAAAGCCGCGAGTTCCAAAATGGGATCCACAGCCGAGAGTAATCTCGTCGTTCCGCACGTCTTCAACACAATCTTGTCCGCAAAGACGAACAAAGACGATTCGCTCAAGACGTACGCGTCAAACATGTCGTTCGATCGTACTGAAACAATCTCACATTCGGCGGCAGTCATACACACGTCAAGTGCGGCGCGTGGTAAGCAGCGCAGACCACCTGCAACTGGAATAATTTCACCAGAATCTTTCTTACTGTCGTCAGCGGCAACGCGAAAATTGATTTCGATGCGCTTCTCGACCCCTTCAAAGTGCGGCGACGGGTAAAGTTCGCTCTGCATTATTGAAAAGTTTTCTTTGTTTGTATCTCTCAACAAATATAGTATATTAAGTCGCGGCTTTTAGCGTTTATTTACGCTTCTGCTGCGAAGAAGGATAAGCTCTCACTCCTTTTACTCTAAAATTAAGGTAAAGGATGTCAGGCGCACTTTCGGCGTACAGTCAACACGTCGAAAAATTGTTTCAATCCTTCTGCTCGGCTTGAACTTCCCCACAATCGGATGTCCGAGACAAAGTTAAACGAGCAATTTTCTTCAACGAAATCAGTTTTACCGTATATATTGTCGCTATTGTCGCTATCACCGTCGAGTTCCATCTTTGACGCTTCTTCTTGTAAATAAATCTTCTTCTTCTAACGTAACAATAAAAGGAGAATTTCTTCTCTCTTATAACTTTCGGATGTGTGTAAACGTATCCAAGTGGTGATGAATCACTATAAATGAGTCAAAACGCAAATCAAAGTGCAAATCAAATAACACTTCAACGGAACACGGTCTTTAATTCAAGTTTATTCGTTCGCAATGAGTGTAACTCCTCGCGATTGATTTCGTAGATGATGATTTTTGCGGCTACGTGCGGCAGCAAAAAGATTGATTGATTGATTGGTCTAAAGCGCTTGTGGCTCGTATACGTGCGTTTGAAACGTTAAGTTTAAAACGCGAAAGCTGTGATTATATGTGTGTTTACTCGTTCGATTCGGTAAACGTCTGCAAAATAACTTCGCAAGTAGTCGTTACGAAGTAATAACGTTGGTGTTCAAGGTGTTTTTCTAACGATTGATGCGATTGACGTGACGCAGTCAACGAAGAAAAAAAATATCGTTACAAATATACCCTAAACCTTAAAACAAGAAGGTGAGAGTTTAATAAGGAGGAAAAAGATGATAAATGTGATAAATAAGATACTGTGATAAAGCGCAAACGAGATGTACTGAACTAAACAAACACATACATGATTTATTACATGAACGACTGTTCGGCTATGATCGTTCGAGCCAAGGACAAAGCTTGGTCACGAGTTAAACCGGCGCGGGCGGCGACGCACGTTTGCGCCGATATCGACAAAGAATGCTCAAACTTAGAGAGCAAACCGCCATCGACGATGGTTCGCGGAGGGGTTCGCCTCGCGACGGAACCTTCAGATGATTTCAACGCTCGGTAGGTTTTCGAGTTCAAACCGAATGGGTTGATGGAGTTTGAACAGGCAACGATGTTGGATCGCATGGCGTCTTGGAGTTTTTCCAAGTTCAAGAAGGTGTGTTCGTCCACCGGAGAGAAGATGCCTAAGCCACCATCGGAACTGCCAAAGAAGACCGCGTGTCTGTTTTGTTTCTGTTCACCGACGCCGATTTGGAACCGGACCATTTTGCGGATTAAACTGCCCACGTGGTATCCGCCCTTCGGTAAAAGCTTATCGCCTTTCCAGGATTCAGCTAATTTTGGCGCGTATTGAAAGACGTGCGCGTTGCCGTTGGCATCAGCCGCTAACAAGGATAAGCTTCCACCGTCAATCATGAATTCAGAGGCTATGCAATCGAGATCTTCGTAATCTTTTCCGAGTTGCGATAAGGTCTTTTCTCCTTGTGAGTCTTTCCATCGAACAAAGCGGATGGATTTATGCAAGTCGCCACACAAGAGGAAGTTCTTGACGCAGCACAACGTAGTCGTGTATAAAGGCGTATCGTAAAATGCGGTTGGGTTTAAGTGTTTACCGTCCCAGGAGTGGGCGGTTAACTTGGTTCCAATCGCAACCATTAATGACCCATCGACAGATTCAATTGCCGAACACGCCATTTTTGACGGTTTCTCGCATTTCAATTCGCCTCTCCATCGAATGCCGCCGTCGCGAGCGCGTTCCCACATGATTGCAAAGAGTAAGATTCTTCCTCGACACGGGGTATCTTCGCCACCAGGTATGGCGGTACCAATAGCAAGCATAGAAAGCAACGCACCCGTAGACTGGTCGCGAATTTGTACGTTCTTTATGCAAAGAATATGTTCACCAGGTTCGACTGCTTTTTGCCACGCCGTTTCGAGCGTACCCGGGACTAACAAACGGATGGCAAATTGTTGAACGATGTTACCTTCTGACTTTGCTTTCTCCTTCCGGAAGCGATATAAAGCTCTCGCGTGTGAATCAGTTTCGTCAATATCAAAATCTTTCCACGGGATGGACGAGGAAGTCACCAAAGCGTACAACTTGAAATCGTTCATGTACGTAATCGCTCGTGGTGTGCATCTAAGCGCGAGTTTACGCACCGGCCACTGGGCTTCGACGTGCATTTTACCCGGTAGACGGCAGACGCGTATGCCACCTTCGTTAGTGGCTAGAATAAAACCCTTAGGACAGTTGACGTTATGGAAGGGTGCAAATGCGATTCTCGCGCCGCCTTCGCCACGGGTCGGTAACGCGAGAACTCGACCCCGGCGCACGATCAACCAGATGGGATTTAAACCGGAAACGAAGATGCCATCGATGCCTCTACCGTCGCCAATGTTTTCAATTCGTGTTAATCTCGAACCACCTTGGATAGAGACGTCGGTATTCGTAAGTTCACTCCCGGCAGTTTCGATTTCAATCGGTATGCGAGCGAATCGAAGTTCGTTCGAAGACGGCGCCTTGAATGCTTGGTACGCCAAGACCGCACCATCGGCACGGTAACACGTCAAAAGTGGCCGTTCGTGAGCGGCGTTGGCGAAAGCGTCCATGCGAATATCCGACACATCATATTTTTCAGCATCACTATCGTCGTTGAAATCGATGCTGTCTATGCCAGAAGAATTCGGTGCGAGGATTTCGCGACCGTCGGAGACGCCGCCAGAGGACCAGAGCTTCTTCAAAGATGGAAGACTGTATAAATCGAGAGTGCCGTCGCGAGAGACGGTTGCAAACACAACGTTCTTCATGCTCTCATCTTCTTCATAATTACCAGATGCAGTTCGCTCGAGCCAACCAGGCGCTCTATTCGATCCATAACCACCTGAAGAGTCTGCACACATGACCGAATCGTCATATAACGTAAACGCCGTCACGTCGTTCCCCGTGCTTGAATGGTCGTCGGATGGAAACAACTCCTCGCTCTTTTCGAGGAGTGTAAACGTATTTGTCGTTGTGTCTTTAAGAATAATCTTAATAGATCCGTCCGAAAGTCTCAACGCAATCGCATCGTTTTGAATGATCGCTAAAGTTATATGGGAGTCGCCGCCTCTTAAAAATGCTATATCGATATCGTCCGCCGCAAACTTCTTTCCTTTCCTCGTGAACCGAATCCTCGTCTTCGTCACTTGCGCGATCGCTCGTCCGTTGAATACTCGTCCACATGCCAACGTCTCTTCTGCGACGATAAAATCAACGTCCTTGGAAACTTCTTTTAACTCCTCGCCGGTTTCTAAAACCATCGTCGTTTTCGTGGAGGATAAAGACAATATTAAGTGTTCATCATACAGTTCGTCTTTTCGTTTCGGTCTAACAGTTCCATCGTCATCGTCTTCAGTCCGAGTCGCCCAGCACGCTCGCAATCCAGGCAAAGCGCCAGGATCGACCTCGGTGACGAGCTCAGGAGTGATACCTCTGGTTAAAATCGCCAACGCGCCGTTTTTACCATGGCCGCACGCGGCGACGAGTTCCGTTCGCGGATCGAGATCAGTCCCGACTGGAGCACTCGCTCCAACAGTTAAATCAACAACTGGTGAGATACACAACAAAGAATCCTTCACGGAGAACTTATATTCAAACGTATCGTCGCGGTCGACGTAAGACGCGAACGTTTTCGACTCTCCTCTGGTTGTCGTCGTCGTCGATTTATTCGTTCTTTCGTATTCGTTCAAACCGACACCACCGGCAGCTTCGACGGATGTGCCGTACAATAACGCCTCTAACTCGTCGTCTTCATTCTTCTCCGCATCATCTTCCGCGCCTGGTTCTGGTACAGGTGGAGGTTCCATCTTGGCAATTTTCGGAACACTGTCTTTACCTTTTGACGATTTGCGCTTCCTCGCGTTCTCCTCTGGGTCCGCATATGGATCTTCTTCTTCTTCTTCTTCTTGTTTCTCCTTCTCCGGTAACATTTTCAAATCACCAATCTTTCCTTTCTCTTTCTTCTCGTACGCGATTAAAAGCGAATCGCCGACGCGCGAGCCGATGAAGAGTAAATCTTTACCAACCGCCGCCAAGCCGGAACTTAAAACGGCGTTCCCGGATTTTTGCACGCGTATGCGTCTACATCTACGACCAACTTTACTCCCAGCCGAGGCAGCACCACCCACAGTTTCTAAAATAACCGTTATCAACTGACCAGTTTTTGAGCTAATTATCGCCACGTTTTCCCTAATCATTTCAATCTTTGCCGCGTCGAGTTGCACTTGAAATTCGTTTTGTGTCGTCTCGTAACTCGACACATTTTTGTTCGAGTTCACGTGAGGAACTGGATTTGCATATGCTGCTTGACCTTCCACGCCGTTAGTTCGTGCAATTTCTTCCGCATAATTCCCTTCCTGGGGTCCTCCTTTTCCTAAGACATCGCTAATGTACGTAGCAGAGGACGATTGGGACTCGTATAAAATGTGACCAGAGGAGAGCACGATGACGCCGCCTAACGGGTTGGGAACCGGGAATAACGAGTGTGCCGACGCCGGTAACTTGTCTCTCGTCCAAACGATTGTATATTTCTTCTTCGTGCAATCAACTGATACCGCGACTAACTTACACGTATCCATCCGCAACGATAATCGCCCACTCCACGTCGGCAGATTCGATTCGTATAAAATCATCAACACTGGTTCGCCGTAGCCGTGTAAGAAACAGCAATCACGGACGAACGCTGCTGACGGACCTAATATCTTTCTCACGTCTAAATCAAACGAACTGCCGAGCGTGGCTGGCACATGCACCGTTCCTCCTCCTTTGATTTTCTTTTTCTGACCACTACTATTACTATTGTTGGTATTCGTTTCGCTCACCGGCATGATCTTAAGCTTCGCCTTCTCCTCGTTCCGCAACAACACCGCCGCGCACCGTCCTTCTGGATCCGCTCTGCCAACTATAGGTACGTTACTTATCCTCAACCCGGAACTCGTTCCATCTATGCCGGTCGTTGTCGCACCTTTATTCCCTTTAGCGCCGGCAAACTCCTCCCAAAAATGTAAGCTCGTCGAGACGCACTTTCTCGTCTCCGGGTCCCAACACACGCACACAGCTTTCGATTCGCGAATGGTCACCAATAGGCCGTCTAAATATTCCACGTTTTGTTGTTGAATACTGTTGTTATTTCGTCCATCTCTTCCCGAAATTCCTGCGTTTTTCTTCGAAGAAGAACTCTCTCTCAACACGTTCGCGTTCGTTTCCTCCGACAACGCGAATCGTTTCGGGTGTTTCAAAACGCATAAATCAGAAATCGTTCCGTTCACGTCGAATTCCGACACCATTTCCAATCGGACGTTCTCGTTATTCTTTTCCTCCTCCTCCTCTTCCTCTTCGTGTCTTCTCTTTCCTCTCGCGACGGCGTAGATCGTCAAACGGTTGCCACTGGCGACGACGACATTTTCGTCCATCGTCCTTTCGCCAAAATCATCATCGGTGTTACACATCGCCGCTCCAAAGTTCGCGTGCGGTCCGTGCGTGAAGAAGCACGAGACGCACTCGTCCGCGCCCGTCGGTGGAAGCACCGATTTGTGCACCACCACGCTCATCTCGCTTCCGCGCTTTCTTCTTCTTCTTCTTCTTCTTCCGGTGGTGGCTGTTTTTGTTCCCCGTCGTCGTCGTCGTCGTCGTCGTCGTCGTCTCTTTGATGTAATTGGTCACTGAAAGAATGCAAAAGTTGCAAAAACTTTGGGCAGTTTTTTGCTTAGGGTTTCAAAAATTACGTTGGGTTTCCTCCCACCTTTTGGAGACGAGACAGAAGTACGTAGATTAAAGTCTTTGGATAAACATCGTCGTCGTCATTGTTCGTTCCACCACCCACCCCGCGTCGAAGGACTCCTTTTACTCGGACAAAAAGCGCCGTTCATTTTTACCGCGCTGGTGGGTGGTGCTTTTTTTTTTGTGGCGCTCTTTTTGATGCGTACTTTTGGTGGTCGGATTGAATCGCGGACGATGACGACGACGACGACGATGTCGTTGCACGTGTGTCGTCGTCCTCTCGCGATGACGGGCGCAAAAGGCGTCGAGAGGAAAGGAGGACGCGAACGTGCGCGACGGATGGCGTCTTCGTCTTCGTCGTCGTCTTTTACGAGACCGCGCGGGAGCTTTTCGGGGTGCGATGAACCGCGCGGTGATGATGTTTTTTGGGTGACGAGGAGGAGGAGGAGGAAAGGGAGGACAAAAGCGCGAACGACGGCGACGAACGCGTCTTCGACATCCGCGACGACGACGCAGAAAACACTTTTTGGCGTCCCGATGACCCCGGAAACGTCCGCCATCGCGTTGGTGTATTTCGTCCAAGGCGTCGTCGGTCTCGCCGCGCTGGCGAAATCGTTTTTCTTGAAAGATGAGTTGCACTTATCGCCTTCGGAAGCTGCGGTAGTGACGTCCGTGTCATCGCTACCGTGGCTCGTAAAACCACTCTGGGGGTTTATTTCCGATACGATCCCTTTGTTTGGATACAAACGAAAGTCGTATTTGTGTTTGATGGGCGTGCTCGGATGCGTCGCGTGGTCGACGCTGAGTCAAGGCGTCGCCGTAGTCGATAATCGATGGACGGCGAGTTTTCTGTTTGCAATTGGTGCGCTGAGCATAGCGTTTTCAGATGTTTTGATCGATTCAATCGTCGTCGAAAGAGCGAGGGAGTCGGAGGATAAGTCGACGACGGGGTCGTTACAAAGTTTGTGTTGGGGGATGGTTGCGTTTGGTGGCATAGCGAGTAGCTATTTTAGCGGCGAATTAGTGGAGGAGAAAGGAAGCGCGTTCGTGTTTGCGTGCACGGCGGTGTTTCCGCTGATGATCGCCGGTGCGGCTTTTTTGGTGAAAGAAGAAAGGAAAAATACTGAGGTGGCTGTAATCGCTGGGAGTGAAGAGACGAAGGCGTTCGAAATGGAAAATAACAATAACGGAAGCATCATGGAAGCCGGCAAGGAAACGCTTTCAACGTTATGGTCCGTAGTCAGACAAAAACAAATCTGGGGTCCCGCGTTGTTCATGTATTTATGGCAAGCAACACCTTCTCCTGGGTCGGCTATGTTTTACTTTTCCACGAACGAATTACATTTTAGCCCAGAGTTTTTAGGCCGAGTATCCTTCGCGCGTTCGTTAGCGGCTTTAGGCGGCGTTGGATTGTACAATGCCTACTTCAAATACGTCCCTTTGAAAAAGATGTTTACGTATTCTGCGATATTAGCGACCGCATTAGGGTCGACCCAATTATTGTTGGTCTCGGGATATAACCGTGAACTAGGAATCAGCGATGAACTATTCGCGTTGACTGACAGCGCCGTCTTGACTGTGCTCGGCGAGATTTCATTTTTGCCGGTGTTGGTTTTAGCCGCGAAAATCTGTCCGAAAGGCGTCGAAGCGACTTTGTTTGCATCGTTGATGTCGCTGTTCAACTTTGGTGGTGTGACGTCGCAGTTTCTTGGGGCTGGTTTGACTGAAAAATTAGGCGTGACTGCGGATAATTTTGACCATTTGTTCGAATTGGTCGCCATATGTAACTTTACCACGCTGTTGCCGTTGGTAGCAATTGAGTTCTTAAACGATGTCGAAGAGAGAGAAGAGGATGATGGCGCGGATTCCGATGATGAAGGAAACGAAATTGTACAAGCTTAGCTTGTATAGATTAGCTAGTAGTAGTACCTATAAATAAAAATGTATCTTATGTAGTACTTACGTAATAGATTGAAATAGAATTACGCTGTACAGTGTAGTCAATTATAGTAAAAATAAAAAGTTGCAAGGCATCCGATGGGTACTCGAAACCCAGCGACGAAAGAGACTTTTCCATCGCAACCATTTCAGATGTAGAAAGCCCCTCTGACTGCATTTCGCAGTCGTCATCGGGGACATTTTGTAAATTTTCCTAAAAAACCATAAAGTGAGACGTAAAACGTCAAGCTTTTACCGATTGATTGTCAATAATTTCATTGTTATTCCGTGGATACCCGTCCTCACGGTCCGTTCATTTACCATAATACCAATTTACTTCTCTTTTCCAAACATCATTTGTCGTTTTGAAAACCTTTACTAAACACCACTTCATCCAAAAATAAATTTCTAAGTCAATACCCGATAGTACTATAAATACTATAAGAATTTTTCAAAAGCAAGCGCAAGCGCGGCGTATACCATAAAGTGTAAATAAAGTTGTTGTTTCCTGCGTGGTGATGTGTGTTGTTGTCGTGTATTCTTCTAATCCAAATCGCGGGAACGAAATCAAAAAAAGAAAAAACCAATAATGCAAACCAAGTGTGTAAAATAAATTGTACATAATAGCAGCCAATAAAGCGTTGCGACGGAAAATCTGCAGAGAGATGTCGACGATCGAACATAACTTGATGAGTGGGCAAACGGATGTAAAAGACAATGTAAAGCGCATAGAACGTATCTTTTATCCGGAATCTTCCTGTTTTCTGACGAGATTGCTGCTCCACCTGTAAAAATTTGTGTTGTGTCAGTTGACGATCGAGTTACGACGTTACTCCGGGGTAAAAAATAATTCCTCAGTCCAGCTTTGGCGCTTTTGTCCTCGTCCTATGTGTATATTGAATCTTCCGTAAAGCTTATCCTTCCTGCTGCTGTAGAAAACAAATACAGTTTGAATATATAATTCTCACATTTCTCCATGTAATCCATGATAAAGCTTCCGTTGCGTATTGCTCGTTGTCCTTCATCTTTTATTCCTATAAACTGAAAATCCGTTGAAACCAAACCTTTTTCTGCTGTGCTAAGAACGTGTAATAAATCAAACATCTCACTTCTATTTCTAACAGCGTGTGTGTAAATGTGTGTCAAAGCGTACAAGCGTAAACAATACAGTGTTGTTGTTGTTGTTGCAGGGAATGGTTCTGGATAATCTCATCGGGAATAGTATAATCGAAGCCGCGCGTGGCGAATACAGCGAAATACAGCGTGTCGAGTATATAATCGTGTCGTGCGCGCGCATAAACGTGATAATAACCTTTTTTTCTGGATTCCTGGGTTCATTCGTTCGTTCGAGCGTGTACTGCGTGTACAGTCGCGTATAAATATACGTTTTTTCCTTTTCTCTTCCTTTGGTGTCCGGGGCAAGTGTAGTACTAAGATGATCTCTTGTTTTTCATTCTCAGAAGAAGCGTACGTACGTATCTGGAGTGTCGACGAAATATAATAAACGGGATAATCGTGCGTACAAAACTGGAAAGTGCTGGCGCATGATGCTGTTTTTTTTGTCGTGTTGTTGTTATCCTTTTCTCCTTTTCCCTGCGCGAATCAAACCAGATGTCATCGAATCAAAAGTGGATGATCTCAAAGAAACTTACCCTCGTTTCGGCGAACGAATATAATTGGATCTACATCGAAAAAAAGTAATAAAGATCTCTTGGAAGAGTCGAGAGAACGAGAACGAGAAAGAAAGAAAGACGAGAAGCCCTCTTCTTTCTCCTCCTGTTCTTCTTCTACTGCTTCTCCGTCAAAAGTGCCTTTCCATCCTCCGCGAGCGCTTCGAAAGAGCGCGATCTCCCGCGTCAAGAAAGTAAAGAAGAGGAAGGCCAATTATTCCGGAAAAAATTTTCTCCTTTTGTGTTTAGGGTATCAAAATGGATGCTTTTCCCCTTGTTTTCCAGTGAAAAAGTGAAGCCGTGTGTGCCTTTGCACGATGCATTAATACATACTGCGTCGTTAAGTGTGGTAGTGGTTTTATACCATCCTTACTTTTAAACGCGCGCGTCCTCTTTTTTTTTTCATGCGCTTGGCGACGGCGACGGCGACGGCGGCGACGGCTCGACGCGGTGGAGTTCTTCTCATCGAAAGAAGCAGAAGCAGAACCGTTCTTCTTCGTACCACCTTTAGATATAATAATCAGACGCACGTGTCAAAGTCGCGCGAAGAAACGACCGCGATGAGTGCGGGATACGTCCCGGGGGACGCGCTGACGAATTTGACGATATGCGTGACCGGGTCGAATCGGGGGATTGGCTTACAATTAGCGAAGGAGCTGTTGGAGAACGACAACACGGTCGTCACGACCGCTCGAGACGTCTCCAAAGCGAAAGATTTGTTGGATTTGCAAACGAAATATGGGAAGGAGAAGGTGAAAATAACCGAGTTAGACGTCGGTTCGGAGTCGAGCGTAAAAGGATGGGCCAAGGAATTATCGAAGGAAAACATCAAGTTAGACGTGATCGTGAACAACGCTGGAATTATTGGCACCGAACCAGGATATAAAAAATGGACGTGGGACGTCGTCGATCAGAATGAGATGTTGGAAGTCTTTCGAGTGAACTCGGTTGGACCACTCATCGTATCGCAACAGTTGTTAAAACACGACGTCTTAAACCGTCCATCGTTAATTGCGAACGTCACGTCTAAAGTCGGGAGCGTAGACGATAACGGTTCTGGAAAAGGCTATGCGTACAGAGCGTCAAAAGCGGCATTGAACATCATCAACAAGAGCATGTCCATAGATTTAAAGGAAGAGTTTGATTGCACGTGCATGTTACTCCACCCAGGTTGGGTTCAAACCGACATGACCGAAAAACGAGGCTTAATCGAAACCCCGGAGTGCGCCAAAGGTTTAATCAAGGCCATGGAAGGCAAGTACGGACCATTGAACGGGTGTTGGTACGATTACAAAGGCGACGAGATTCCTTGGTAATACTACTCAAAATCCTCTTTCGTAGGGACTTTAGGGACATCATCAAAAAGAAGAAAAAAAAGCACTTCGGTCATTTTAATCTCTTTTTTTCTTTACGAGTACTTCCCGTCCACAAATTCTTCGACCCGTTCTTTTGAGTCACATTTTTACAGTTCTCCACTTTTTTTTTTACCTTTTTCCTACGTGGGTAATCGCAGTACGCGCAGCATTCAAAAGGCGCCTATTTGTGGTCGTCGCGCGACGCCGCGACGACGAGGGAACCGAGCGCATCGCGCGGAGACCCGCATCATTGGCTCGAATTCCTCGCGCGAGCGGGCGTTTACTCGTCGCGTGTTCGTCGAAGTCGTCGGCTCTCTCGACGCGCGTCATTTTTTTTTGTCAAACGGGATTTTTTTTATCTTACGACGGAAATAATAATACGTGGCCATGAACGACGCATCGCATCCGCATCGTCAACATCATCATCAGCAGCGGCAGACGAATGCGACGCACGCGAATAAGATGACGCCGACGCAATCGCACGAAGATTTGGTCGCACAGCTCGTTCGACACTCCCCGGCGGCGGCTATCGGCACGGCGGCGATGAACCCGAACACGATCGCGAAAACGCCGAGCCAAGCGGAGTTTGAACAATTTTTTCAAGCACACGCGGCGGCGCAAGCGCAAGCGATGATGAATGGGACCAACAAAATGACGACGCCGGGAGCGGGTGGAGGAGGAGGCAACGACGGGGTATTGGCGCGAAGCGGATCTGGACAGGATTTTACGAACGGGTCACCGACGGATGTGAACGGAGGAGACCCCCCCAAAGGAATTCCAAAGGTCGCGTCGTTGGATATGTTGAGGACGATGTTTTTCCAGTCCGGGATGGCAAACGGCGGGAACGCGGGCGTGGCTGGGATGACGCCGGGCAACATGCTCGGGTTGATGCAAAATCCTTTCGGGGGGAGCAATCCGAATTTAGCGAATTTGGGACAGCAGTTCATGCAAAATATGGCGAATACGACGACAACAGGATTCACACCACCGAGTGTGGGCGCTAGAAATGAGAAAACAAATGGGACCGGTAGGCCTGGGAGACCGAAAGGGTCGACCAAGAACGGTAACCCGTCGACGACGACTGATTCAAAAGCGAAAGGTTCCACCAACAACGCAGCAAAGAAACAAAACGCCAAGAAAGGAACGATGAAAACGAACGACGGGTTAGAGGCGTTGGCTATGGCTACCGCGGCGTCCGATGCAAAGAATAGTAAGAAAGGAGGAGAAAATACAAACAAGAGAACGGAACCGGGCGCAACGACGACGGGAAAAGAGACAAGTCCAAAAAAAGACGACGACGATAGTAGCAACAAGAAGAGTAAAATTAGCAAAGATAAAGACAACGCGTCCGA